>QFCE01002787.1_pt1:997500-1207500 | contig 1354281 bp, 1348 predicted proteins | sample 5346091 | NCBI WGS metagenome assembly QFCE01 (sample SAMN09062252, study PRJNA434731) | Human gut metagenome, whole genome shotgun sequencing project. | isolation source: stool timepoint A chromium assembly | host: Homo sapiens | collected 2015 | reverse complement strand
CGCGTAGCCGTATCCGGGTAGATCGACCAGATACATCTTCCTGTCGATCACGAAATAGTTGATATGCACGGTCTTGCCCGGCTGCGCGCTGACGCGCGCAAAGTTTTTGCGGCCCAGCAGTTTGTTGATAACCGAGCTTTTTCCTACGTTGGACTTGCCGGCAAACACCACCTGAGGCAGTCTGTCCGATGGGAAATCGCTTTCTTTCACCGCAGAGCGGAGAAATTCCGCATTGTGCAGATTGAGCATACTTCCCCGCCTCCATTACTGTACGACCGGAGCCGCTGGCGCATCCGTACGCCTTGCGACCGGCCCGCGCGCCGATTTCTTCCTTTTTTCCGGCCGCTTCGAAAAATCGATCGCCGTTTCCATCACGGTATCCATATGCGCGGCGGGAACGAACCGCAGCGTCTCGCGCACCACCGGCTCGATATCCTGCAGGTCGGGCTCGTTCTCCTTGGGGATGACTATCGTCTTAATGCCTGCGCGGTACGCCGCCATAGTCTTTTCCCGCAAGCCACCGATCGGCAGCACACGGCCGCGCAGTGTTACCTCGCCCGTCATGGCGACATCATGCCGCACCGGCGCTTCGGTCAGCGCGGAAACCAACGCGGTCGTGATCGTCACGCCTGCGGAAGGCCCGTCCTTCGGGACGGCGGCCTCTGGAAAATGGATATGCAGGTCGTTATCCTTGTAGAACATCGGGTCGATATCCAGCGTCTGCGCGCGCGAACGAACAAATGTGACCGCCGCTTTTGCGCTCTCCTGCATGACTGTACCCAGGTTGCCCGTGACCTCAATCTTGCCCGTACCCGGCACGACTGCCACTTCCACCTCGAGCATCTCGCCGCCGACACTTGTCCACGCCAGCCCGTTGACGATACCGACTTCATCCTTTTTGCTCACCACGTCATCCTTGTAGGGCGGCACGCCGAGCAGGCTCTCCATATTTTTACTCGATACAATCAGCCGCTTCCCACCTTCCGCAACATGCTTGGCCGCTTTACGGCACAGCTTGGCGAGCAACTGCTCCAGCCGCCGCACGCCGGCTTCCCGCGTATATCCGGCAATCACCGTTCCCAGCATCTTTTCGCTCAGCGTAAGCTGGGACTTCTGCAGGCCATGCTTTTTCATCTGCTTGGGCAGCAGGTGATGCAGCGCGATCTGGCGCTTTTCCTCCTCCGTATAGGAGGACAGCTCGATGACCTCCATGCGGTCAAGCAGCGGGCGCGGCACAGTGGACAGGTCGTTTGCCGTTGTCAGGAACAGTACGTCGGACAGGTCGAACGGCAGTTCAATGTAATGATCGCGGAACGCAACATTCTGCTCGGTGTCCAGCACCTCCAGCATGGCCGATGCCGGATCGCCCCGAAAGTCGCTGCCCATCTTGTCAATCTCGTCGAGCAGGATAAGCGGATTGGCGGTCCCCGCGCGGCGCAGCGCGTCGATGATGCGGCCGGGCATCGCGCCGATGTAGGTCTTGCGGTGGCCGCGGATATCCGCCTCGTCCCGCACGCCGCCCAGGCTCATGCGCGCGTAATTGCGCCCCATCGCTTCCGCGACCGATTTGGCGATTGAGGTCTTGCCCACACCCGGCGGTCCGACCAGGCACAGCACCTGCCCTTTCAGCTCAGGCGCAAGCGCTTTGACCGCCAGGAACTCCATGATACGCTCCTTGACCTTTTTCAAACCATAGTGGTCCCGATCAAGGATATCTTGCGCAGCCCGCAGATCGTGCCGCTCCTCGCTTTTGCCGTTCCACGGCAGCTCCAGCACGGTATCCAGATAGGTGCGAACCACGCCCTGCTCCGCGTTCGAGCCACCCAGCTTTGCAAAGCGGTCGACCTCCTTCATCAGCTTTTCCTCGCATTCCTGCGGCAGGTGCAGGGCAAGCACACGCTTACGGTATTCCTCCGCTTCCGCAGCGGCGTCCTGTTCGCCCAACTCCCCCTGGATGACCTTGATTTGCTCCCGCAGATAGTATTCCCGCTGGTTCTTGTCGATCTGCGTTTTCAGTTCGTCCTGTATCTCGTTTTCGATCTTGAGGATTTCAGTCTCCTCGCCCAGCAGGCGAATCACCATGGCCAGGCGCCGCGTCACATTCAGCTCATCCAGGATCTCCTGCTTGGCGGACACGTCGACTGCGAGGTTCTGCGCGATATAATCCGCCAGCCAGCCCGGCGCGCCGCCTGCGGCGACCGTCATCTCCACATCGGACGAAATGCGCGCCGCGTGCTGCGCATACTCGGCGAAGCGCTCCTGCGCCGTGCGGACGAGCGCTTGGGCACGCCGCTCGGTGACGCCCTCGAAATAATCCTCCAGTTCCTCCACTTCGGCGTAAATGCAGCCGTCGTCGCGCGTCGGATTGACGAACTGGTGCGCCAGCGCGCGGCTGCGCCCTTCGACCAGAACGCGGATATTGTCGCCCGGCAGACGCAGAATCTGCTTGATCATGCACACCGTCCCCATCTGGTACAGGTCGCCCGGCGACGGGGTATCGGTTTTCAGCTCGCGCTGGGCGGTCAGGAAAATCATCTGCCCGTTCTTCATCCCCGCCTCCAGCGCGCGAATCGACATCATTCTGCCCACGTCAAAATGAATAATCATTTGAGGAAACGCTGTCAGCCCGCGCAGCGGCAGCACTGGCAGCCGCGTCAGCGTTGTCCCGATTGTTTCTATCATAGTTCCTCTCCTTGCGGAAAATAGTTGAATAAAGTCAGTATAGTATATTTTTTGTCGCTTGTAAAGCGCCGCATACTGTCAAAAAAGCAAAAAAGCGGGCGAAACGAACGTCCCGCCCACATTTTTCATCGTTTTATGCGCTTATATTCGGCATGGCCAGTTTTTCGACATCGGCGTCCTTTTTCCCTGCGGGCGGCAGCGCAAGCCGCGCGCCGTATCCCAGGAGCGGCTCGCTTTTGCCCTCTACCACATCGCGGGTGATTGTGACGCGGTTGACCGTCTCATCGGACGGTATACGGAACATGATATCGGTCATCACGCTTTCCAGCACGCCACGCAGCCCGCGCGCGCCGGTCTTGCGCTGCAGCGCGATCTCCGCCACCTTGGCGAGCGCCTCCGGCTCAAACGAGAGCGCGACGCCATCCATCGCAAACAGCGTCTCATACTGCTTGACAAGCGCGTTTTTTGGCTCCTGCAGGATGCGCACGAGCGCCGCTTCGTCCAGCGTATCCAGCGACACGATCGCCGGCAGGCGGCCGATCAGCTCGGGAATCAGGCCGTATTTCATCAGATCATGCGGCTCGATCTGCGCCAGCAGGCGGTCGGTCTGATCCTCCTGCTTGCCCTTCACCTCGGACCCAAAGCCCATCCCCTGCTTGCCGATGCGTCTCTGGATGATACCCTCGATCCCATCGAACGCGCCGCCGCAGATGAACAGGATATTGGTCGTATCAATCTGGATAAACTCCTGATGCGGATGTTTGCGGCCGCCCTGCGGCGGGACGTTTGCCGTCGTACCCTCCAGCATCTTGAGAAGCGCCTGCTGCACGCCCTCGCCCGACACATCGCGCGTGATCGAGGGGTTTTCGCTCTTACGGGCGATCTTGTCGATCTCATCGACATAGATAATACCGTGCTCCGCCAGTTCCACGTCAAAATCCGCTGCCTGTATCAGACGGAGCAAGATGTTTTCCACATCCTCGCCCACGTAGCCGGCCTCAGTCAGCGTGGTCGCGTCCGCAATGGCGAACGGGACCTGCAAGGTCTTGGCCAGCGTCTGTGCGAGCAGCGTCTTGCCGGAACCGGACGGCCCCAGCATCAGAATATTGGATTTTTGCAGCTCCACCTCGGTATCCGGATGGTAAATGCGCTTATAGTGGTTGTATACCGCAACGGACAGCGCGACCTTCGCGCGGTCCTGCCCGATGACATACTCATCGAGCACGGCCTTAAGCTCCTGCGGGGTCGGCAGGCGCTCGGGCTGGATCATCGTGGTTTCTTCGCGTTCGTCCGCGGAAAAATCCAGCTCATCGTCCAAAATGCTGGTGCATACGCCGATGCACTCGTCGCAAATATACACGCCCGGACCGGCAATCAGTTTGCGCACCCGATTCTGCGGCTTGCCGCAGAAAGAGCATTTCAGCGTTTTTTCATCATCATAATTCGGCATATGGCACCTCTATCCGGCTAATTGCCTTTTTGTGTTTCCTCAATGCTTGTCGAACACCTTATCGATCAAGCCGTATTCTACCGCTTCCTCCGCAGACATGAAATTGTCGCGCTCGCAGTCCGCAGTCACGACCTCGATCGGCTTGCCGGTATTTTCCGACAGGATCTTGTTCATGCGCTTTTTGATGATCTCCAACCGCTTGAGATGGATCGCCATATCCGTGATCTGGCCCTGCGTACCCGCAGAGGGCTGATGGATCATAATCTCCGCGTTGGGAAGCGCATAGCGCTTGCCCTTCGCGCCCGAAGACAGCAGGAATGCGCCCATCGAGGCGGCCATGCCGATGCAGATGGTCGAAACATCGCATTTGATATAATTCATAGTGTCGTAGATCGCCATGCCCGCCGTGACCGAACCGCCGGGGCTGTTGATATACAGCGAGATATCCTTATCCGGATCCTGCGCCTCCAGATACAGCAGTTGAGCGACGACCAGCGACGCGGTCGTGTCATTGACCTCCTCGCAGAGCATGACGATGCGGTCATTGAGCAGGCGGGAATAAATGTCGAACGAACGCTCGCCGCGTCCGGTCTGCTCGATAACCATTGGGACTAAACTCACGTTAAGACTCCTTTCCAAGAGAGGTGGATGCGGCGCGCTTCCATCCGGCGGGATACAGGGCGCGGAAACACCCGCTCCTCCGTCCCGCATGCAGAAAGACGGCGGCCGCCGGTTCCTCCCTGCGGGTTCCAGCGTAAAAGAGCCGCGCGGTGCCGCGGCTTTTTTACCGGGGCGGCTGCACGTCCGCCCCGCACTCCTTATACTTTTTGCGCGGAAAGCGGATCACTCCGCCGCATCTTCCGCAGCCTCGGCTTCGTCAGCGGACTTTTTCTTGGCCGCCGGCTTTTTCACCTTGGCATTTTTCTTGAGGAACTCCAGCGCGTTCGAGATCTTCAGATCCTCGCGCAGCGCCTCCGCATTAACGGCAGCCTTGATCTTATCGACCTCCATGCCGTACTGCTCCGCCATTTTACCATATTCCTCATCCACTTCCGTGTCGGAAACTGCGATATTCTCCAGCGCAGCGAGCTTCTGCAACGCGAGGCGGGTCTTGACCTGGCGCTCCGCCTGCTCGCGGAACATGCCGCGGAACGTGTTCATATCCGTGCCGGTCATCTTGAGGTACTGCTCCATCCCCATGCCCTGCATCTGCATGCGGTAGCCGAAATCCTGTACGGCGGAGTCGATCTGGTTCTCGATCATGGCCTGCGGGATGTCCGCTTTCATAACCGCGATCAGGCCGTCGATCAGCTTATCCTCAAAATCGTGCTCGGCCGCTTCCTGACGCTGCGCCTTCAGGCGGTCGCTGATCTCCTTTTTCAGGTCGTCGAGCGTTTCGCAGGTGTCGGACACGTCTTTGGCGAACTCGTCGTCCATTTCCGGCAGGATGGTTTCCTCAACCTTATGCACCTTGCACTTGAACACAGCCTCCTTGCCGGCCAGCTCCTTGGCATGGTACTCCTCTGGGAAGGTTACGACAACGTCTTTCTCGTCGCCCGCCTTGCAGCCGATCAACTGGTCCTCAAAGCCTGGGATGAACGAACCCGAGCCGAGCGTCAGCGCGTGATGCTCCGCCTTGCCGCCGTCAAACGGCTGGCCGTCGACAAAGCCCTCGAAGTCCAGATCGACTGTGTCGTTCTTCTTCGCCTTGCGGTCAACCGTTTCCGTGCGCGCGTTGCGCTGCGCCAGACGGTTCAGCTCAGCCTTGACGTCCGCGGCGAGGACCTTGACCGTTTCCTTTTCCACTTCAATGCCCTTATATTCGCCCAGCTCGACCTCCGGCTCGACCGGCACCTTGGCGATGATGGTCAGGCCGCCCTCTTCCGCAGGGTCGCCCAGGTCAACGTCCGCGCGGCCCACCGGCTTGATACCGGACTTCTCCACGGCCATATCCATCGCTTCCGGATATACAATATTAAAAGCCTCTTCAAAGAACACGCCCTCGCCGTACAGCTTTTCGATCATCTTGCGCGGCGCCTTGCCCTTACGGAAGCCCGGGACCGTGATATTTTTGCCGGTTTTCTTGAACGCCTTGTCCTTAGCAGCCTCAAACTCCGCCTTGGTTACCTCGATCGTCAGCGCGACAACGCTGTGCTCCTGCTTTTCCGTATTTTTCAGTTCCATGTTGCCAAACTCCTTACTTGAATACTTTGTTGTATCTAAGTTATTCTACCAGATTATTATAAGGATTTCCATACTTTTTTCTACTTTTTCAGAAAAATCGGGGTGAAATCCACATGATCTCCCGAAACCAGCCGCCATTCTATCCCCTCATGCACACCCTCGACCGCGTAGCGCAGGCTTTCCGAGTGGAGGTGGCCGTAAATGCACCGCCTGACGCCGTACCGCTGCATCAGCTCGATCATCGGCCCGCAGCGGAAACCCGCGTACAGCGGCGGGTAATGCAGGAAGCAGATGATCTCCTCCGGCTCCGCCGCCGCGCCCAGCTTGAGCGATGCCTCCAGTCGGAGCAACTCGCGCCGGAATATTTTCTCGTTATGGGGGTCGGAGAAGTCCTCCTCAAACGGCCAGCCGCGCGTACCGCACAATGCGGTTTCGCCATAGAAAAAACAGTTGTTATGCAGGAAATCGATCGTGGAAAAGCTGTTTTCCCCTAAAAAACGGTGCATTTTTGCCGCGGTCTCCCACCAAAGGTCGTGGTTCCCCTTGAGTATCAGCTTTCTGCCCGGCAGCCCGTCGATCAGGGCGAAGTCCCCCCTTGCTTCCGCAAGGCTGATGCCCCAGGAAATATCCCCTCCCAGCACAACGGTATCCTCCGGCGCGATGAGTGCGCGCCAATGTGTTACGATCTTGTCCGTATGTCCCTGCCAGCGGCCGCCGAAAATATCCATCGGCTTTTCCACACCCGTGGCCAGATGCAGGTCGGCCAGCGTATACAGCGCCATGCTTACAGATCCCGCAGCAGGCTGACGGTCGAAAGGATATCAGCCTTGTCCACCACGCGCTCAAAGCGCGGGGGCCTGCCCGCCAACGCGGCGAGCGGTGAGGGCGCCGGGGTGTCCGTCAGCGCGGTCAGTACGTCAAGCTGGGTCACGTCGTCCTTTTCCAGCGTCCCGCCGAGCGCCTCGATAACCGAACGGCAGAACTTGAACGGCGACGCCGTGGACGCGATCACAACCGGCGTCTCATCTCCCGTGCGGACGCGGTAATCCTCGTATACCCGCACCGCAACCGCCGTATGCGTATCGCATAGGTAATGCTCGGTCTCCCACAGCGTCCGGATAGTTTCCGCGGCGGCACGGTCGTCACAGCAGCCCGCGTCGAAGTCCGCATCGATTTTCGCAAACACATCCTTTGCGACCTGATAGCTGCCGCCGCGCGCGAGCTTGTCCATCAGCTCCGCGACCAGCTTGTCGTCGTAATCCGAAGCAAAGAACAGCAGGCGTTCCAGATTGGAGGAGATCAGGATATCCATTGACGGGGAGGTTGTGGTGTAAAAATCCCGATTCCGGTCATACGCGCCGCCTTTTTTGAAAAAGTCGGTCAACACATTGTTGCGGTTGGAGGCGCAGATCAGCTTGTTCACCGGCAGCCCCATCCGCTTTGCAATATACGCTGCCAGGATGTTGCCGAAATTTCCGGTCGGGACGCAGATATTGATCTTTTCGCCCATTTCCACCGCGCCGCTTTTGACCATATCGCAGTAAGCCGACACATAGTAAGCGATCTGCGGTGCCAGACGGCCCCAATTGATCGAATTGGCCGATGACAGCATCATCCCGTCCCGATCAAGCTCCTCGCGCGTTTTTTCATCCGTGAAGATGCGCTTGACCGCGCTCTGCGCGTCATCGAAATTGCCGCGGATGGCAACCACCTCGACGTTTCCGCCCTCCTGCGTGACCATCTGCAGCTTCTGCATGGGGGACACGCCATCCACCGGATAATAAACCATGATTTTGGTTCCCGGTACATCGTGGAACCCATCGAGCGCAGCCTTTCCCGTGTCGCCCGATGTCGCCACTAGGATGCAGGCTGTACGCGTTTCGCCCGTTTTGCGCAGCGAGGCGGTCAACAGATGCGGCAACATCTGCAGCGCCATGTCCTTGAACGCGCAGGTCGGCCCATGCCACAGCTCGAGCATATTCCTGCCCCCGCCGAGCGCCACGACCGGCGCGGTATCCGCGCCGCCGAATTTCTCATCCGCATAGGCCTTGGCCGCGTAGTCCGCAAGCTCCTCTGCCGAAAAATCCGTCAGGAATTTGCCGAGGATGCATGCCGCGCGCCCCTTATAGTCCATGCCCGCCAGCGCTTCCCAGTCCTCCGCGGCAAGTGCCGGAAAGCCGGTTGGGCAGTACAGGCCGCCATCCGGCGCGATGCCGTTGGCGATTGCATAGGCTGCGGTCACCCTAGCCGCTTTGTTTCTTGTGCTTACATAATCCATATTGTTAAACCTCCGCAGTTTTTACAACATTTTTTGTACAAACGCAAATGCGTTATCATAAAACAGGCCGTCCACCGTGCTCTGCCGGTACCCCAACGCGAGCATCCGGTCCGCGAGGCGGTACAGGTCGCCCAGCCCGTCTATACCGGCCGGCAATTCGTCGCATCCGTCGAAATCACAGCCCAGCGCAACTGTCCGCTCCCCATACAGCCCCAGAAAATGCTCGATATGGTCGATCGCATCCTCGATGGTCGAATCGCTCTGCCGCACCAAAAACGGCGTGTACAGGTTGATGCCGACCAGCCCGCCGCGCCGCGTGATCTCGGCAAACTGCCGGTCAGTCAGATTGCGCGGATGCCGGCACAGCGCGCGCGAATCGCTGTGCGACGCCACAAACGGACCGTCAATCGTCTCGCACACGTCCCAGAAGCCCTGCTCGGACAAATGCGACACGTCAACGATGATCCCCCTGTCCGCACAGCCGCGCACCAGCTCCCGCCCCGCGTTCGTCAACCCCTCCTCCTGATCGAGCGTCGCGGGGCAGCCGAAACGGCTGCGGTAGTTCCACGTCACGGTAAGCAGCCGGACGCCCGCCTCGTAGGCGTTATCCAGCGCGTCCGGACGGTCCGGCAGCAGTTCCGCGCCCTCGATGGACAAAAAGGCTGCGGCCTTGCCGCCCCGCGCCGCCTCCGCCAAATCGTCCGCCGAGCGGCAGAACGACAGCCAATCCGCATTATCCGCGAACTCGCGCCGCGCGGTTTCCAGCATACGTTCCAAGCGGCGGTCCGCCGGCGTGTCAAGCAGGCAGTCCCGCTCCCGCGCCAGCGTCTCCGAAGGCGCCCGCGCCCCGCAAAACAGGGCGAAAAACTGCGCGTAGTGGCGGTATTTCCGTGCGGCGGCGCGGTTCACATGCAGGTCGTTTTCCCGCAGGCGCCTGCCGGTTTCGCAGCACTCGTACAGCGTGTCGCAGTGCAGGTCGAACAGCTTCATACTCACCCTCCAAAGGCGTTTTCCAGATGGTTGATGCGCGGTGGGACTGGCGCGCCCTCCTCGCCATAAACTTCTATCACGTCAAACCGCGGCTGAAGGCCGGACGGATGCGCCTGCAGCCAGGCCTCCGCCGCCGCGATGACGCGCGCCTGCTTGGCTGCGGTCACATGCTCGCGCGCTGCGGCGAAGCGGTCGTTTTTCCGCGTCTTGACCTCGATAAATACAATATATTTCCCATCCCGCGCAATCATGTCGATTTCCCCGAAGCGGGTGCGGAAATTGGTCGCCTCCGTGCGGTAGCCGCGCTGCTCCAAAAAGGCGCGCGCCGCGCGCTCCCCCCACGCGCCTTTCATCGCGGCGCCTCCGGATGCTTTTGGTAAAACTTTCTCAGGAAGGTCCTCCGGTGGATCGGGCATGGCCCGTTGGCAAGCAGCGCCTGGTCGTGCGCCCGTGTCTCATACCCCTTATGCTTTTCAAAACCATATGCCGGATACTGCTCCGCAAACCGGCGCATCAGCCGATCCCTTGTCACCTTGGCGAGAATGGAGGCCGCCGCGACCGATGGGATCTTCGCATCGCCCGCGACCACGCATTCATGCGGCAAGCCGAGCCCCTCGGAGCGGTTGCCATCCACATAGGCGAAGTCGGCTGGACGGGTCAGGCCCTCGACCGCCTGCCGCATCGCGCGATAGGTGGCCTGCAGTATGTTAATCTCGTCGATCGTCTTTTCATCCACCAACGAAACCGACCAAGCGAGCGCGTTCTCCGTAATCACGTCGAACAGCGCTTCCCGCTTTTTCTCGCTGAGCTTTTTCGAGTCGTTCAGCCCTTCGATCTGGACGCCGCCCGGCAGGATAACCGCCGCCGCGCACACCGGCCCCGCGATCGGGCCGCGGCCCGCCTCATCCACGCCGCAGACTGCGGAATAGCCCGCCGCCCATGCCTTTTGCTCAAATTCCCACGTCATCACAACGACCTCTTTGGAATGGATAATGAAAGCTCCCCACGCCGCAGCGCGCATAGAGCAGATAATTCAGATGCCGCGAAGCAACGTCCGAATTATCATAAAAAAGCGGAGAAAAGTGTGTCCTCTGGACGCGCTTTTCGCGGCCCTGGACGCATCCGCGCCGCGCGGTGCGTCCTCCCGCGAATGAAACCGTGGTTTCATTCGGCGCACTCAAGCGTGATCCTCCCCAGCACCCCGCCCCGAAACTCGTCGAGCAGGATGCGGGCCATGCGCTCGGTATCGATCTCACCGCCGCGCAGCAGAAAACCGCGCCGCCGGCCCGCCTGCTGAAGCAGGTCGTAGCCCAAGGAATCGCTTTCCTCCGGCATCACGACGCCATACCGGCCAGCAATTGCCTGCGGCGCCTGCACCGCGAGCAGCTCCATCAGCCTGCAGCCGAGCGTTTCCACATCCAGGATGTCGTCCTTGATCGCTCCGGTACACGCCAGCAGGATGCCAACCCGCTCATCGTCAAACTTCGGCCACAGGATGCCCGGCGTGTCGAGCAGGTCGATGCCGTTTTCCACACGGAACCACTGGCTGCCGCGCGTCACGCCCGGCTTGTCCGCCGCCTTGGCGGACTTTCGCCCGAGGATACGGTTTATAAACGTGGACTTGCCCACGTTCGGAATACCAACCACCATCACGCGGACCGCCTTCCCGACCAGCCCCTTCTCATTCCACGCCGCGATCTTGTCCGCGAGCAACAAGCGCACCGCGCCTGCAAACGCCTGCGTCCCCGTCCCCGCGCGGCTGTCGGTTTCAATGACCGCCATGCCCTGCGCGCGGAAATGTTTCGCCCACGCGGCAGTCATCGCCGGATCGGCCAGATCGATCCGGTTCAGCACCATCAGCCTCGGCTTTCCCGCCGCGATTTGATCCATATCGGGATTGCGCGAGACTTGGGGGATGCGCGCGTCGACAACCTCGCACACCGCATCTACCTGCTTGATATATTCCGCCATCTGCCGGCGGGTTTTTGTCATGTGTCCGGGATACCATTGTATATTCATCGCGTTACGCCACCGATCCAAATGCGCTGAACGGGTATACCACGCTCAGCACATGCCCCAGGATATACCGCTCATCCACCATGCCCAGGCTGGACCAACGGCTGTCGGTCGAGTAATTACGGTTGTCGCCCAGCACATAGATGCAGCCTTCCGGCACGGTCTGCGGATAGGTCATGTCGCCCATTTTCTCCAGCGTGTTAATCTTTTCTGCAATATACGGCTCGTCGAGCGCCTCACCGTTTACCAGCACATCCCCCGTGACCGGATCGATGTCCACCGTATCGCCGCCGGTCGCGATGATGCGCTTGACGATCGGCTGGTCCCCATAAAAGCCCTCCTTGCGCAGCACGACAATGTCACCCTTTTCCGGCGTGTAATTCAGGTTGCTGACCAGCATGATGCTGTGATCCTCCAGCGTCGGGTACATCGATGTCCCGTCCACACCGATCAGGCGCACAAAAAAGGTGAATACGACGACAAAAAATATCAGCACAGTCATCAGGGATTCTCCCCAGCTGAACAGCTCGCTGGAGAAACGACCCTCCGCCTTCTTTTTCTCTTCGGTCTGCGTTTCCTGCATGAATAATTCCTCCAAAAAGATAAACATACGATTTTATTATAGCTATATATCGCCTGCTATGCAAGCCCAAATCCTCCGCGCCTGCGCTTTCAAGGGCTTCTCAGCCGGCTCCGCAGACAGAAGACCATCCGCCGCTGATACAAAAACGGGGAGCATGACGCTCCCCGTTTTTGTATTTGGTTGTTCTCAAACCTTCTCGGCAACCTTGGCAGCCTTGCCCACGCGGCCGCGCAGGTAGTACAGCTTGGCGCGGCGGACCTTACCGCTGCGCACAACCTCGAACTTCGCTACGTTCGGGGAGTGTACCGGGAACGTCTTTTCAACGCCTACACCGTAAGAGATGCGGCGCACGGTAACCGTCTGGTTCACACCAGCGTGCTTCTTGGCAATAATGATGCCCTCAAACACCTGAATACGCTCACGGTTGCCTTCCTTGATCTTCGCGTGTACCTTAACGGTATCGCCGATCTTGAGCTCCGGCAGGTCGCTCTTGAGCTGCTGCTCGGACAGTACTTTGACCAGATCCATTTTTCTGTCATCCTTTCGTCTTAGACATTCTTGCCCTATTTTCTGAAAATAAGCAGAGGAATGCCCGTGTTACCGATTAATAATACCACATCGCACCTCCCTTTGCAAGCATTTTTTATTATTATTTGCACGGTTCCGCCGTGCAGATGTAAAGTTTCCGCTTTCGCTTGGTTTTGCCGCGTCCATCGTGTATACTATTACTATATCCCCAGAGGGAGCAGAAAGGAGCTTACACCTATGTGGGCTTATGAAAGCGTATTCTATCAGATCTATCCGATCGGCTTCTGCGGCGCGCCGCGCGTCAACGATGGCCAAACCGTACCCCGCATCCGGAAAGCCGGCCGCTGGGCGGAGCACATCGCCAGGCTTAGCTGCAACGCCGTATATTTTTCCCCGCTTTTTGAATCCGACAGCCACGGCTACGACACCCGCGATTTCCGCAAGGTGGACTGCCGCCTGGGCACGAACGAGGACTTTGCCTCGGTCTGCACCGCGCTGCACCAGAACGGCATCCGTGTCGTGCTCGACGGCGTGTTCAACCATGTCGGCCGCGGCTTCTGGGCTTTCCGCGACGTGCAGGAGAAAAAATGGGATTCCCCCTATAAGGACTGGTTCCATATTTCATTCGATGGCAATTCGGGCTATAACGACGGTTTCTGGTACGAGGGCTGGGAGGGACACTATGAGCTGGTCAAGCTCAACCTGAAAAACCCCGCGGTCGTACAGCATATCTTCGGCTGCATCCGGCTTTGGGTAGACGAGTTCGATATCGACGGGCTGCGCCTTGACGTGGCCTACTGCCTGGATAAGGATTTCCTCCGCCAGCTTCGCGCGTTCTGCGACACGCTCAAGCCCGACTTTTTCCTCGTCGGCGAGCTGCTGCACGGCGACTATAACCAGTTCGTGGGAGAGGGCATGCTGCATTCCTGCACCAATTATGAATGCTACAAGGGCCTGTATTCCTCCCTGAACAGCATGAACCTGTTCGAGATCACCCATTCCCTGCTGCGCCAGTTCGGTCCGGAAAACTGGACGCTCTACCGCGGCAAGCATCTGCTGGGGTTTGCGGACAATCACGATGTCACGCGCGCCGCGTCCATCCTGCAGAACCCCAGGCACCTGCCGCTGATTTACGCGCTGCTGTTCGGCATGCCGGGCATCCCCTGCCTCTACTATGGGAGCGAATGGGGCGCCAAGGGCGAAAAGCGCGAGGGCGACGACGCACTGCGTCCCGCGTTCGATGCGCCGGAGTGGAACGAGCTGACCGGCTGGATCACCGCGCTGGCAAAGGCGCACCGCGGCAGCAAGGCGCTGTGTTACGGCGATTTCAGACAGGTCGTCCTGACCAACAGACAGTGCATCTGGGAGCGCGCCTGCGAGGGTGAACGCGTTCTTGTGGCGGTCAACATTGACGACCACCCCTACACCGCGCATTTTGACGCGAAATGCGGTCGGGCGGTCGATCTGATCACCGGCGCGCCGCACGATTTCGGCGGCGGCAGCGAGTTGCCCCCTTATTCGGCGTTTTTCTGGCAGTGCGAGCGATAACTCCAAACAGGCAAAGGCCGCCGGCGGAACCGGCGGCCTTTTTTTTGTCCGCTGCTTAAATGTAATCGATGACCAGCGTATATACCGAATTGTCCGACATCGTCACGGAAAATTCCACATATCCGCTCGAACGGCGGAAGTTCTCGAGCGCGGTTTTGGTAAGGGTCAGGGCTTTATCCGATACTTGGTAGTCCGTCCCCTCCTTCAGCGTCTGCACCGAACTGTTTTTGACTGCGGTGACGTTGCGGACAGTGAGCCGGCTGAGCGGCAGCGCGAAGTCAGGCTCGCTCGGCACATAGGTGTCATATTCCGCCACAAAGATGTTGACGCCCTCGGGTGTGGAATCCTCCACCGTCAGGTTGATCGTCCGCTGTTCCCCGTTCGCCAGGTCCACCGCCACGGTATATGTACCCGCACGCAGTTGGGCCAGCAGGCCGCGCCGCAGCACCAGCGCCCGCGTGGAATTGTTAAACCCATAATCGATGCCTGACAGCCCCAGCACAACGCGCACGATATCGCTTTCCGCGCCGACCCCGTCCAGCTTAACGTTCAGGTCCTTGAAGCCGGACGACTTATAGTACCGGTCGAATACCAGCTCTTCCGCGTCCGCGGTGGCCGAGGAATTGGTTACCGTGACCGCGATGCTCGACCGCTTGCCGTCCGAAAGCGTAAGCACCAGAGTATGGCTGCCCCGCGTCAGCGTGCCGAGATAGGAGGTCAGCAGCCGGATCCCCGAGCCGCTCGTGTTGTAAGCGACCGACGGGGACAGGGTCGCGCCGTCGCATGTCACGGAGGATACCGATTTTCCGGAAGGCAGCGAAATATTTACCCCGCTGCCCAGCGCGGACAGGTCGTTCAGATCGACGCTGATGCTTGCCGGCTCCACGCCCGCCGTGCTTGAAACGCTGACCGACTGCCCGCCGATCGTGGCTGTCACCCCGCGGCCGAGCGTATAGCCGGAAACCGTGACGCTGCTTGCGAAGCTGACCCCGTCCGCATTGATATCCGCCTGATAGACCGAACCATAGCCCGTGATGGACGCGGCCTTATCCGCAGTCAGGTGATAAACCGCTGCGCCCGCAGTTGTGCTGACCGTGGCTTCGTCCTCGAGCGTCAGGTTTGTCACGTTCGCGTCCAACGTCAGCGAGACGCGCTCCCCGCCGTTCACAACAACATCCGCATATCCCTCATACCCCGTGGTTGTCAGCCCTTTTTCATACAGAGTAGCTGCGGTCTGCACCTCGGTCTGCTTGATGTGCGTAGCGCCTGTTGCAGTTACCTGCATCAGGCGCCCCATCGGAGACGAAACAATCATATGGTCGCTCGTCGTATTTACCATTGTAACCGTGCCGCCGGACACGATGATCGAACCGTTGACCGTAACATTGGTCAGCGTCACGGCATCCGAGCCGAGACCCTCGGTGATGTACAGGTCTCCCTGAATCGCCGCATCGGACAGCGTGCAGTTTTCCGATATTGTCACATTGGTGGTATCGGTTTTCAGATCCGCGCCGGTGTAAGCCTTGCCGGCCGTGGAAAGCGACGTCCCCAGATAATAATACAGGATCTTCGCGACCTCGCCGCGCGACACAACCTTGCCCGGCTTAAACGTGCCGTCGCTGTAGCCCGCGATAAAGCCCTTGTCCGCCGCGGCCTTGATGTATCCCGCGGCCCAGTCGGACACCTGGCTCTTGTCCGTAAACGTCAGGTCGGACGGGGAAACGTTTCCCGGGTCGGCCTTGAACAGACGGCCGATGATGACCGCGGCCTGCTCGCGGGTCACTTTACCCTCCGGCTCCATTTTATTGTTTCCCGTGCCGTTGATGTAACCATACCGCTCCGCTATCTGGATGGTTTCATAATACCAGGCGTTCGATGGGACATCCGTATAGGAAATGGAGGTCTTCTCCGTGAAATGGAACGCGCGGTTGATATACCGCATAAACTCCGCGCGTGTCATATCGCGGTCGGGCTCATAATTGCCTGTTGTCGCGCTGGGATTGATCACGCCCTCGCGGTCAAGATATTCGATGTAGCTTTTTGCCCAATGCGACTCGATATCGGACGCTGCGAGAGCCGTTGGGAGCATCGCGACCAGCATGGCCGCGCTCAGCAGAAAAGACAACCATCGTTTTTTCATATCTAAACACCCCTTATTGCTGTTGTCATCAGTGTACCATACCGAGGCGGTTTTGACAACAGGCATTCTCTTCATACCGTTTTAACAAAATTGATAAACAGCCTTCCCTTGCGGCTGGTGCCGCCGAACGCCTCGATCCGCGCGCGGCCTAGGCCGCGCACGGTCAGCCGGTCGCCCTCGTCCACCTGACGCTCCGGCTTGAGGCAGGGCATGTGGTTCAGGAACACCAGCCCTTTCTCAATCCGCGCCTGCGCCTCTGCCCGCGGCAAGCCAAACACCAGCGCCACCACGCTGTCCAGCCGCGGCGACGCGACCGATCCGCTTCCGCTTTTTTCGACGACGGAAGCCGCCTTGAGGTTCCCGATTACCTCCCTGGTAAGCGAAATTTGTTTTCTGCCAGCCTTGGAAAAATGCAGCAGAATGAAATCCGCCATTTCCTCCAGCACCAGGATGTCCGCCCCTTCGTCATGTACCAGAATATCGCCGACGACCGCCCGCTCGATCTGCAGCCCCATGAGCGCGCCCAGATAGTCGCGGTGGGTCAGCGCATCCTCTTTGCGCTTGTGCGCGCGCAGCAGCGCGAGCGGCGCGGCCTGTCTGGCGCCGTCCCCATCCAGATAGTCCGGATAAAACAGGTATACACCCCGCTCGGCGTCCTCATAACCGCCCCAAAACAGCGCATGCCCCGCCGCACCACTCAGCCGCACCGCCTCCGCGCAGATCGCGCGCTCGTTCGGGTCAAGGAATTTGGTATGCGTCAGATAGCCGCGCGACACGCAGGTCTGCTCCTTGTCCAGCAGCCCCGCGAGCAACAGCCGTTCTTCGTTCGACCGCGCGAGCGCGGCCAGTATCTCCTGTTTGCTCTTCACATTATGCCCTCTCTTACTTTTCCTAAGCTATTTTCTATTGTACTCTTTCCCCTTTTCGTTTACAATAGAAAGGAACGCGTGTCCCGCATAAAAAGCGGACGGCACAATATAGAACATGACTCATCAGGTACAGGGGGATGATTCGGTTGGCAGTCAAGGACGCGGTGCTGCGGGCGCTGGAACAGGCGCGGGGAGAACGTCTGTCGGGCGGTATGCTCGCGGAGCGGCTGGGCGTGTCGCGCGCGGCGGTACACAAGGCGATCGGCGTGCTGCGCAGCGAAGGGCTTGCAATCGACGGGGTCCCCGGCGAAGGCTACCGCCTTGCGCCGGATGACGACAGCCTGACCGCAGCCGGCGTCCAGGCTCTGCTGGACACGGATTTTGTCGGACGCGACATGCTGGTTTTCCCCTCGCTCACCTCTACCAACACCGTGCTCAAGGAACGGTACCTCCACCGTCCGCACGGCTTCACCCTGCTTGCCGAGGCGCAGACCGGCGGACGCGGGCGGCTGGGACGCTCATTCTCCGCCCCCGCGGGTACCGGCGTATACCAGACCATCCTGCTGCATCCCTCGCTCCCGCTGTCGCATATCCAGTTCGTCACCATAGCGGCCGCGGTCGCGGTGGCCGAAGCGATCGAGCGCACCGCCGACTTCTGTCCGCAGATCAAATGGGTTAACGATGTCCTGATGCATGGGCGTAAGCTGTGCGGCATCCTGACCGAAGCCACTATCGAAGGCGAGACGGGTACGGTCAGCTCGCTGGTCGTGGGCATCGGGGTAAACCTGCGCCCCAATCCGGCCTGGCCGGAGGAGGTGCGACAGGTGGCGGGCGCCCTGAGCGAATTCGGCGCAGTTCCGCGCCGCGCCGCCTTTGCGGCGGCGGTGTTGTCCCGCTTCGAACGCGCCTACACCCTGCTGGAGAGCGGCCGCGAGGCTGAGCTGCTTGACCGGTACCGGAGCCGACTGTGCTGCATCGGCAGACCGGTCACCGTCATCACCCCCGCCGGAAAGTACCAGGCCGACTGCACCGGCCTTGACGGAAACGGACATCTGCTTGTCCGTGACGCGCAGGGCGCCGTGCGCACGCTGTCCTCGGGTGAGATCAGCATCCGCCTGTAACCCCTGCCTATTTGATCGATAAAAAGGAGTATCCGCCATGTTTCAAACCGCCGCGGGCGTTACCGTCCCCTTCCCCGAAAAGCTGTCCGAGCAATACCAGCGGAACAGCGACACCCTGACCTGCAACCTCAGCTTTGAAAAGCTGCCTGATTTTGTCCGCTCGTTTTATGCGGAGCTGGAGGAGCCGCTGTTCCTCGCCATCCATCCGGACGCGGAATCCGACGAGGTGTGGTATCTGGACGGCATGACCAAAAAGCAGCTCACCCTGATCCTGGACGGATACGGAGAGCTGCTCTATCAGGATGGGCTTTCCGCGTTCGCTATTGGCTCGCTCGCAACCGAGGAGGAGCTTTTCGTGCAGAAATACAAGGTTCTGTCTCTTTACAGCCCGCGAAACGGCCGCTTTGAAGCGCTGCTCGAGCAGTTCGGCGCCGTTCCGACCGCGCACCTTGTCACCGCGTGGGATACGTTCTCGGCCGAGTACCCGGGGTCTGCCTCGCGCCTGGAAATCGCGGGCCAGACGGTTCCGGACATGATAAAGGAGCTGCAAAAAATCGGCATGTATAAAGGCTGACGCTATGCGTCAGCCTTTTATGATTGGCTTTAGAAAAACAGCCTGACCTCCGCGCGGCGTTTGTAGCCCTCCTCCAACTCGGTCTTATGGTATAAGTAACCGGCGTCGTCATAATATTTCGCGCCCTGCGGGCATTTTTTGACGCAGGCGCCGCATTTAATGCAGATGCCCGTGTATTCCCGCACGTTTTCCGGATTGATCGACCCCATCGGGCATACCGCGGCGCAAATTCCGCACTGGTCGCAGGCTTCGCCGGTCAGCGGCTTTACCTTTCGGATGTCCACCGGATTGCCCGCGCGGTCGCGCGGCTGGTAATAGGTACGCGCCTCCCGCGCGCGGCCCGGCACTTCGACCGGAGGCGTCTGCCCATCCACCCCGGCCAGCCGCGCGGCCGCCTGTCCGGCAAATTGCGCCGCAAGCAGCAGGTCGTCCACATCCGGACGTCCCGCCGCCAGCGTTTTCGAAAAGGAATGCTCCCCAACGAACGCCGCCCCCGCAAACGGGCGGAAACCGTTATCCGTCAAAATATCGCGCAACTCGATCAGCGCGTCGTCAAACGCGCGGTTGCCGAATGTCACGACCGGAATTGCCGCCGCGCCGCCGCCCTTTACCGTTTCCAGGTATTTGAGCAGTACGTTCGGCACGCGCCCCGCATAGGTGGGCGTACCGAAAACGACCACGTCCCCCGCCGCGAACTCCGGCGCGGTCCGCCGCGCCGCCGGCAGCGTAAAATCATATGTCTCCACAGCAAGCCCCAGCTCTGCCGCGAGCCGGTCCGCTATCGCGGATACGACGGTTTTTGTCGTCCCCGTCGCGCTCCAATACATCTTCCATACCCGTTCCGTTTTCATACTTTGTCCCTCCTTGTCTCTTTTGCGGGCGCTGTAACGCCCGGATCAGTCAAAAAACTTCCCCTTAAAGAAATTCTCATTCCCGAGCTTTTCCGCTGTCAGCCGAAACAGCACGCAGCCGTCCGGACACACAATATCCTTGGTATATCTGCCGCTACCGCCGATATTCTCCAAATCGCCTCCGCTCCTGACCGCCTCCATGATTGGGAACAGCATCATCATGGTTTTGGAACAGATTCCCTGCCCCTACCCGTTTACAGGGCAGCCATAGGTGCAGGTGTACTTGTCCCCGACCTCCTCGCCGTTCCTGCAGTACCGCTCCGTATGGTCGCCGCGCAGGAATCCGGTTACCTCGATCTCAAACGCATACTCCTCGTCATACCATTTCTTCATATCCGATTCTCCTCCGTACGCGGCCTTTCGGTTTGCCCGCTTTGTTTCTATTATACCACAGCGGCCCGCACTTTTTTTGCCTGAGTCGGCCGCTAAGTGCCGCTGATGGTATAATGATGTATTTAATGTGTGTTTCACGGCTATTATATCACAGCGGCCCATCGGCGGACAATCGCCATTTCCGCGCCTTTCCTCTGCGCGGGCTATAGAAAGCAAACGAAAAAACGACCGCTTTGAGCGGTCGTTTTTTTGTTTCGTGGAAACGGGCTGCCAGCGCCCCCCGCTTTCCCACGTCAGATTTCCATAATAATCGGCAGCACCATCGGGCTGCGCTTTGTTTTTTTGAACAGGTAATCGCTCACATCGCCCTTGATCGCGGACTTGAGACTGTTCCAGTCGCGCAGATTCTCCGCCGCGCAGCGGTCGAGTGCCATCTGGGATATATTGCGCAGCTCCTCCATCAGATCCTCGGCTTCCTTTACATACACAAAGCCGCGGGATACGATATCCGGCCCTGCAATGACCACGCCCGTTGTTGCGTCTACCGTCACAACGACGACCAGCAGGCCGTCCTCAGAGAGATGCTTGCGGTCGCGCAGCACCGCCGTGCCAACGTCGCCGATACCAAGGCCGTCCACCAGCAGGCGTCCTGCAGGCACGGGATTGCCCAAACGCGCGGAATTCTCGCTGATTTCGACCGGCCGGCCGATCTCGGTAATGAGGATGTTCTTCGGGTTGACGCCCATTTCGCGCGCCAGCCCTGCATGCTGCATCAGCATGCGGTATTCGCCGTGTACGGGGATGAAGTACTTCGGCTTGCACAGGCCCAGCATCAGCTTGAGGTCCTCCTGGCACGCATGGCCGGAAACATGGATCGCGGCTGAACGGTCATAAATGACCTCCGCACCCTGCTTATACAGCTCATTGACCATATTGTTGATCGACTTCTCATTGCCCGGGATGGCAGAAGCAGCGATCAGGATACGGTCGCCTGTGTTGACCTCGACCTGCTTATGGCTGCCGTATGCCATGCGGTACAGGGCGGACATGGTCTCGCCCTGCGAGCCGGTAGAAACGATAATCAACCGGCTGCGCGGATAGCGCTTGATCTCGGCAATATCAATCATCACCTTGCCGGAGTCCTTCAGGTACCCCAGTTCGGTCGCAACCTTGGATATCTTCTCCATGCTGCGCCCGCAGACCGCGACCTTGCGCCCTGCTTTGGCTGCAATGTCGAGTATCTGCTGCAAACGGGACACATTGGAGGCGAACGTCGCGATGATGATACGCTGGTCACTTTCCGTGATAAACTTCTCCAGCGACTTGCCGACGATCTTTTCACTCGGCGTATAGCCCGGCCGCTCGACGTTGGTCGAATCGCTCATCAGTGCCAGGATACCCTTTTTCCCCAGTTCGCCGATGCGCACCAGGTCGATCATCTCACCAGAAACCGGCGTCAGGTCGATCTTGAAGTCGCCTGTGTGCAGGATCGTCCCCAGCGGCGTGGTGATAGCCAGCGCGACCGAATCCGCGATCGAGTGATTGGTATGGATGAATTCCACCCTGAAGCACCCGAGTTTGATCGAATCGCCCGCCCGCACATGGTTGAGCTTCACCTTCTGCGGCATCTTATGCTCGGAGAGCTTGGTCTCGATGATGCCGCAGGTCAGCCGCGTCGCATAGATCGGCGCGTTGCATTCGCGCAGCACATACGGGATCGCGCCGATGTGATCCTCATGACCGTGCGTGATGACATAGCCGCGCAGCTTGTTCAGGTTGCGCTTGAGGTAGGTCGTATCCGGTATGACCAGATCCACGCCCAGCATGTCGTCGTCCGGAAACGCGACACCGCAGTCCACCACAACGATATCGTTCCCGTATTCGATCACGGTCATGTTCTTGCCGATCTCGTTGAGGCCGCCCAGCGGTATGATTTTCAGTTTTTCTTTCATAATATCGATATCACTTTCCTTTTTTCATCAGATTTTTTTCTTTTGTGTTGACACGGGTTCCTGCCCGTTCTTTTCAAAAGGCATCCCTGTTATCCCGTTTTTGGATGCCTTTACCTCAAAAAAACAGTGACGACGCGGTCCGGTTTCGCCGCGGAAAAAGCGGCGCATCCCCACGCGGAGCGCAAACACTTATTATTAGAATACCATAGTGCGGCACGCCTGTAAAGCAATTTTTATCCGCATCGTCTTACCATATCCTATAGTATCCACAGCCCCGCACCGCTTATACCGCAGATCTTCGTAAATTTGACCAATCCCCGCGTGTCCCCGCCGCCGTTTCCGCGGCCTGCCGCCCGTTCCGGTTTGCGCAGACGCTTCCCGCCGCAAAGAACGCTTTCCTGCATATTGGATTTTGGGGAAGACGCCGTACCGTATATCTTGTTTGTAACCCTTTGGACATACACAATCCCTATGGTCTTCTTGTCAAATATGCTGATTTTTTTAGAACACTATACAGACTTATATGCTCTATACGCAATGTATTGGTCATTTTGCACAGAATTCAAAAAAAGGCTTTGACAAATCCGCGAAAATGCAGTATCATGAGGTTACAGATCGGAAACAGATCGAAAACAAAACAGTAACAACCTGAAAACAAATCGGTAACACCGAGCCGCAGTCCTGCGGGTTTTCACGACGATTTTTTAGGAGTGTAACACAAATGTCTATTTCCCTGCGAAAGCATATGGCCAAACTCCTCGCGGCGACACTCGCTGTCAGCGCGATGGCAACGGCCAGCGCTGCTGCTCTGGATCAGCCAGTTGCGGTACTCTCTTCCAATCTCAATTCCTCGGTCGGCACGGTCCTGACCGCAGACGAAATCAAGACCGCCGAGCAGTCCCTTGCCGAAGCAACGGCCAAGGCAAAAGCGGAAGCGGAGGCAAAGGCCAAGGCGGAAGCCGCGGCAGCCAAGGCTGCTGCGGAGAAATCCGAGTACAACAGCCTGCTGACCGCGCCGGTTTCGACCAAGACGGTAGCCTACTCGTCCTCCCTGCTCGCCAGCGACGCGATCAAGAGCAACGCCACCTCGCTGGGCAATTACAAGCTGACGTTCTACTGCCCGTGCGCGGTTTGCAACGGCACCTCGAGCGGCAAGACCGCTTCCGGTACGATCGCGGCCGAGGGCCGCACGATCGCGGTGGATTCCTCGGTCATTCCGCTGGGCAGCCGCGTTTATATTGAGGGCTATGGCGTGTTTATCGCAGAGGATACCGGCGGCGCAATCAAAAATAACAAGATCGACGTATTTGTTTCTTCCCATGACCGTGCTTACGATCTTGGCGTACAATATGCAAACGTTTATCTTCTCGGCTAAGTGTTTTTTCAAAAGGGCTATGCTTGCATAGTCCTTTTTCTTTTGCTATGATAGGGTTGTTAAGGAAGTGACGACTATGAATGCTGCCGAACGGCGTATCAAAATCACCCATCTGCTCGCGCAGTCCGACGGACCCGTTTCCGCAACCGCGCTGGCCGCTCAGTGCGGCGTCAGCCGCCAGATCATCGTGGGCGACGTGGCCCTGCTGCGCGCGGGCGGCCTGGCGGTGCTCGCCACGCCGCGCGGCTACATCCTGGAAAACCCCGCCGCGCCGGTCTACGCGGAACGCCGTGTCGTCTGCCATCATGGGGACGAGCGCCTGCGTGACGAGCTGTATACGGTCGTCGATCTGGGTGGCGCGCTGATCGACGTGACCGTCGAGCATCCGGTTTATGGCCAGATCTGCGCGCCGCTGCACATTTTCTCCCGCTTTGACGCGGACGCGTTCTGCAAAAAAATACAAAACCCCGGCACCCGTCCGCTCTGCGACCTGACGGGAGGCATCCATCTGCATACGCTACGCGCCGCGGACGAGGCAACCCTCAGCCGCGTCGTGCGGGGGCTGAAGGACGGGGGCTTTCTGCTCACCGAGGAGCGGTAGTATCGGCCTGCTTCCGCCGTCGCTTTGAACGCACAAAGGGCAGGGCGCTCACGCGCCCTGCCCTTTTTCGTCCTCCTCCCTGCTCTGCGCGCGATAGGCCGCGATCTGCGCTTCGTCCAAGACCTCCAAGTCGCGCACTCCCGCGCGCCCCTCCACATGGTGACGGAACTCATGCCGCAGCACCTTGCGCATCTCCTCGGTCAGCGCGGCTTCATCCAGGCCGCGGAACACCCGCCTGAATGAGCCGTAAAACATCACGATATATTTCCCCATGGCTGGATCGACACGGTATTCCCCCATGATATACAGGTCGCCATGCTCGTCCGCGGGGTGTAGCGGGTGTCCGGTATCTACCAAGATGCCGCCGTTCAGCTCCTCATAAAACTGCTCCGGCAGCTCCTCCGCCAGCGCCTCCAGTATTTCTTCAAATCGGTCAATGGAAATCATGCTATCTTCCTTTCGCCTTAACTATACCATATCCGGCGCCGTTTCGGCAAGCACGCATTTTATTTTACATATGTCTTGACATATGTTCCACATTGCAGTATACTTTTGACCGTTGACAAAAGATCGGAAAGGAATAGAACACCCATGACAAAAAGCAAAAGTCTGTACCATCTGGTGCTTGCCGGCGTCCTCTGCGCGATCGGCATTATTATCCCCATGTTTTCTCCCATTAAAATCCGCATCGACCCCATGAGCTTTACCTTGGCGAGCCATGTCGCGGTCTTTCTGGCCATGTTCATCTCCCCCGCAGTCGGTGCAGCCGTCGCGCTGGGTACGACGCTCGGCTTTTTCCTCGGCGGTTTTTCGCTTCCCATTGTCCTGCGCGCGCTGTCCCATATCATATTCGTCGCCCTTGGCGCCATTTACCTCCAGCGGCATCCAGAGCTTCTGGATTTCCGGCAGGCGACCTCCAACCGTGGTCTCCGGCTGCTCAGCCTCGGCTGCTGGACAAGCGTTGTCCATGCCGTCTGTGAAGCGCTGATCGTCATTCCGTTTTATGCGGCCATGGCGATGCCGATGCAGGAGATGCTGCGGCTGATCGTCCTGCTGGTCGGCGTGGGCTCGTTTGTGCATTCCATGATCGATTACGCGATCTCGCTGCTGATCTGGAAGCCGGTCAGCGGCACGATGCGTAAAGCCAAAACGGTATGACGCAAAAGCGCCGGTGCGTATTGCACCGGCGCTTTTGCCATTCACGGCAGCTCGCAGCCGCCCCATTCGACCACCGTGAAGCCATCCCGCTCAAATTGCGCAAAGGTCTGCGGCGTAATCTCCTGCGGCGCCTCCAGCGGCTTCCAGGCCATGAATACGCGCAGCACGCTGTCCGGCTCCGGTTCGATGGTCAGCCTTGCCGTCTCGGTATACCGGTCGGACTGGAACGAGATCAGGTTATAGGCATTCCCCTGCATCCTCGGCAGCCAGTACACGATAAATTCATTGTACTCCCGCGGCGTCAGACCGATCTCCGCCAGCGTCCCCTGCAGGAATGCCGCCGTGTCCTTCCCGGCTACGCAGAACCCTTCGGAAAAGTCGTATTCCGTATCCGAGGAACCCTCCCAGAACAGGTACGAGTACTCCTTTCCTTCCGCATCGACCAGCGTGCCGTCCGGATGGGCGGTCACGGCCCAGCCATCCTCATACGCCGGATAGGTGACGGCCAATTCACCGTTGTAATCCAACTGAGCCAGCACCTCCGTGACTTCCTCCGGATAGAGGTAAATCACCGGCTTGGCAGTTGTCTGATCTCCACAGCCCGGCAGCAGCATCACCAGCATGGCAGCCAGCCCGCCTGTGAGCAATCGCTTCATTGTCATTCCCTCCTTTTACCTGTTCTGACGTTCGCGCAGCGGTTTTGTTCCGCGCTATAGGAAAGGCCGTATCCGAATGGATACGGCCTTTCCTCCCTCTCTTTTCCTCTATTCCCCATGAAGAAACGAGCTTATTTTTTCAACCGGTTGACATACTCCAGAATAATATCCACAGAATGCTCCACACCCAGCCGGCCGGCGTTGATGCACATATCGTAATGGTCACACTTGCCCCATACCTTTCCGGTATAGTAGTTGTAATAGGTAGAGCGCTGCTTATCCATTTTTTCCAACGCCGCCTGCGGCGTCTTGCCCTCGATCTCATAGTCCCCGCAGCTCTGGATCCGCTTAATGCGATCCTCGATCGAGCCGTGGATAAAGAAATCGAACTTGTTCGGGAAGTCCCGCAGCACATGGTCGGCGCAGCGGCCGACGACCACGCAGGGCGCGTCCTCCGCAATCTCACGGATCACATTCGCCTGTGCCAGATAAAGCTGGTCGGTCAGGCTCATGCCGTTCAGCCCGACCGAGCCGAACATGGTCAGCGAGTACAGGAAGCTGTTTGTCGCCCGTTTATCCAACTGTTCAAACAGCTTTTCATCAAAGCCGGTCTTTTTGGCCGCCCGCGTGATCAGCTCGCGGTCATAAAAGGAAATGCCAAGGCGGAGCGCGAGTTTCTGGCCGATTTCACGGCCGCCTGTGCCGTATTCACGGCCGATGGTGATGATTAAGTTGTTATTCATAACGCACCCTCCTCACTGTTACGAAATTATACAAATTGCATAATTCTTTGTATGTTCAGTATGCACCATTTCGTGATTTTTGTCAAGTAAAAATCTGATGTTTTTTTGAATTGCGAGAAATCGTTGACAATTACTTTCTCCCCGTGCAAAATAAAGGCAAGAAGATAGCCGCGGCTTTTATTGTTTTTTCATAAAAAAGGAGGCTTGTTATGGCGCAGACCTGGCTTGGCATCAGTTCCTTTACCTATCCGTTTTTATCCGGCGTCAATCCCGCGCAGCGGCCGGCGCAGCCGCTCACGCCGCTCGGCCTGATCGACAAGGCGGTCGCGCTCGACGTGGGCTGCGTGCAGTATTCGCACAACCTGCCGTTTGACGATTTCAGCGACGCCACCCTGGACGAGATCCGCGTCTATGCGCAGGAGCGCGGCATCCTGCTCGAGGCCGGCATGAAGGGCATGACGCCCGCGCGGCTCGAACGGTATATCGATATATCCGCCCGTCTGGGCGTCAGCATGCTGCGCGGCATCACGGACGCCGCAGGCTACGAGCCGCCGATGGAGGAAACCATCCGCGTCGTGCGCGGCGTCCTGCCCCGTCTCGAGCGGCACGGCCTGACGCTCGGCATTGAGAACCATGACCGTTTCCTCGCGCACGAATACGCCGAAATGATCGCGCAGATCGGCCATCCGCTCGTCGGCCTGGTCGTGGACAGCACGAATTCGCTCTCCACTGAGGAGCCGATCGACGAGGTATTGCAGTATATGGCGCCGTACTGCGTCTGTTTCCATGTCAAGGATTACACGATCCAGCGCAGCAATTCCGGCGTCGGGCTGGCCATCACGGGCATGCCCGCCGGGCAGGGGCGTCAGCCCATCCCCAAAATACTCGACTACCTGAAGCGGGAGGCGCCCCGCGATTTCAGCACGGTGCTGGAAAGCTGGATGGCGTGCTGCCCCACGCTGGAACAGACCCTTTCGCAGGAGGAGGATTGGGCGGAACAGAGCGTGGCATATCTCAGGCAGCTTATCCCCGCGCGTCCTCCCTACAGCGGACAGCCGTAACAGAAAAAAGCCGCAGGAGCGCGTCCTGCGGCTTTTCTGTTTTTATCGGATCAACATGGGGCCTACCTCGTTGATATTCCCCGCGCCCATGGTAATCACCAGGTCGTTCGGCCCTGCCTCGCGGCGCAGATAGGCCGCGATCTCCGCAAAGCTGTCAAAGGCTACCGCCCCCGGCACTTCTTCCGCCAAGTCGCTCGCGTACACCCCGACCGTATTCTGCTCCCGCGCCGCGTAGATCGGCGCAAGCACGGCCTGGTCGCACAGCTTCAACGCCTCCACGAATTCAGGGAACAGCGCCTTGGTGCGGGTATAGGTATGCGGCTGGAACGCGCACAGGATACGGTCGAACCGCATCTCTCTGGCGGTCGTCAGGGTCGCTTTCATCTCATTGGGGTGATGGGCGTAGTCGTCCACCACAGTCGCGCCGCACGGCATTTTGCCAATCAACTGGAACCGGCGGGACGAGCCGGTGAACTGGTTCAGTCCGCGTTCCGCCGCCGCGCCCGATACGCCCAAAAACTCCGCCGCCGCGCAGCACGCCAAGGCGTTGAGCATATTGTGCCGCCCGGGAACGGACAGCCTGACCCGTGCATACGGCTTGCCGCCGATCAGGACGGTAAACTGGTAATATCCGTTCACATCCCGCACGTCTTCGGCGCGCACGTCCGCGTCCGGCGCCATGCCGAACGTACGGATACGCCGGTCCAGTCCCGCGACACTCCGCATGGCGTTGGGATCGTCCCCGTTGGCGACCACCAGCCCATTCATCGGCGTCAGCTCGACAAACGCGCGGAACGAGTGGATGATATCATTGATATCCTTGAAAAAGTCAAGGTGGTCCTCCTCCACATTGAGTACCACCGCGACGGTCGGCGCGAATTTGAGGAAGGAATTGCAGTATTCGCAGCTTTCCGCCACAAAGCAGCCCTTGCCGCCGATGCGCAGCGTGCCGCCGATCGCGGGCAGGTTGCTACCGACCATGACCGTCGGGTCCAGGCCGGCCTCCATGGTGATCAGCGCCATCATGGAGGTCGAGGTCGTCTTGCCGTGCGTGCCGGCCAGGCAGACCACATTATCGTAATCCCGCATCAGGTGGCCCCAGGCCTCCGCGCGTTCCATCACCGGTATGCCCAGCTCATGCGCGCGGACGACCTCCGGATTATCGTCATGTACCGCGGCAGTGCGGACGACGAGCGAAGCGCCCTGCACATTTTCCGCCTTATGCTCATAGCTGATTTTTGCGCCCCGCGCCTTCAGGCGCGCGGTAACGTCAGTCCCCAGCCGGTCCGAGCCGGTGACCGGCACCCCTTTTGACAGCAGCAGCTCGGCCAGCGAATTCATGGATACGCCGCCAATGCCAATCAGATGGATGGTTTCCTTATTTTCAATATAGGGCTTGATTGAAAGGGCCATATTCCCCTAAGCCTCCTGCTATAATCTTCAGTCTTCGGGCGAAACCGCGGTTCCAGCCGAGAGGGCTTTGCCTGTACTGCTATTCTTGCCAGACAAGGTATATTATAGTACAAACCTGTCAAAATATAAATAGGCAAACAGACAAAATTAAAACGACCAATCAGAAAAAAGGAGTACACTATGGAAATCACAGACATCAAATTCCGCCATGTGGAAGAATACGGCCGCCTGAAGGCGCTGGTATCCGTCACTTTCGACGATATGTTCGCCGTGCATGACATCAAGATCATCGACGGACATGACCGGCTGTTCCTCGCCATGCCGTCCCGCCGGATGCCGGACGGGCGCTTCCGCGATATCGCGCATCCGGTCGGCAACGCGCTGCGCGACGAGCTGGAGCACAGGGTGCTGGACGCCTATAAGGCGGCGTTTATACAGTAATTTGCTTTTTTTCCTGTTTTGATGTACAATAACTCTTATACAAGGAGAGGTACCGGTATGAGAGTATTGATTTTATCTGTCACAGCAGGCTTTGGACACCATGCGACCGCAAAGGCCGTGGGCGACATGCTGACCAGCAAGGGCGCCGATGTGCATACGCTGGACGTTTACGCCTACATCAGCAACCTGATCAGGGCAACCATTGACAAGGGCTACCTGTTTTCCTCCAAGCACATGCAGACGCTGTACCGTCTGGTCTATCAGCTTGCGGAAAACGGCGGCGCGGGCTATTTCACCGCTGGCCCCAGCATTATCAACATCATCAATGCCCTCGGGGCGTCCAAGTTCGCCAGGGTGATTGCGGGCTACGCGCCCGATGTAATCCTCTGCACGCACGTTTTCGCCGCGCAGATGGTGGATGAGCTGAAAAAGCGAAAAAAGCTTGACGATATCAAAACCATCGGCATCGTGACCGACTACACCCTGCATCCCTACTGGGAAGACGTGCCGCATGTACAGTATATTGTAACGGCAAGCGAACTGCTCACCTTCCGCTGCGTCAAGCGCGGCATACCCGAGCGCCGCATCCTGCCGTTCGGCATACCGGTGCATCCGAAATTCAACCAAAAGCTGTCGCGGGCGGACGCTGCGGCGCAGCTCGGCATTGACCCGCAGCAGCGCACGCTCCTGCTCATGGGCGGTAGCATGGGCTATGCCGACCATGTAAAAACGCTGGAAAAGCTGACCGCGCTCGGCTTCCCGCTGCAGCTTCTTGTGGTCTGCGGCAACAACAAAAAGCAGTTTCTACAGGTTGAACAGTTCGCCTCCCGCTATCAGGGCGACTGTGTGATCAAGCCATACGGCTTTGTCCACAACGTAGAGGTAATGATGAGCGCTGCGGACTGCATCGTTTCCAAGCCCGGCGGCCTGACGGTATCCGAGGCGCTTGCCAAAAACCTGCCCATGCTGCTTGTCGACCCGATCCCCGGCCATGAGGAGCGCAACGTGGAGTTCCTGGTCAACAACGGGATGGCGGCGCAGATCACCAAGCATTTCCCGATCGACGAGGCCGTGTACGAGCTGTTCCGCAACCCCGCCCGTCTGGCGACCGTGCGCCAGACCATGCAGGCGGTCGCCCATCCGGATGCAACCGAACGGCTCGCGGATTTTGTATTGCAATGGAATGAACCATCAAACGCATGCTGAAAAGCATGCGTTTTTTATCCCCTGGCCGACTGCAGCATGGGGGAAAGGATATGTTCCATCAGCGCGATCAACTCATTTTTCGGCAGCGGCTGCGATTCCGCGACCCACCGTTCGAGCATCCCTACCACGCCGGTCGCAATAAAGCGCGCGACGTAAACATCCTCCACGCCCCTGCACGGCACGGACTCCATGCGGCATTCCTCAATCACATGGATCAGCTTTTTGCTGAACCCCTCCGCTCCGCTCACACGGACCAGCGTGGTCACAATCTCCCGATTCTCCTCCAGATAATCCACCGCGCGCATGAGCACCGGATGCAGGGAGCCGCCGCCGTTCAAATGGATATCGTCGATCATTCCGCGAAAGTCCGCGATCATTTCGCTTTCTATTTTTTCACGCAGATCGTAAACATCCCGATAATGCGCATAAAACGTTCCGCGGTTGATATCCGCTTCCCGCACCACATCGGTCACGGTGATGCTCTGAAAATCCTTTTGCTGCATCAGCCTTGTCAATGCCTGCCGCAGCAGCTTTTTCGTGCGCCTGATGCGTTTGTCCTCCCGCTCCTCCATCAGGACTCCCTCCTGTCCATTACTCCAAAGATAACATACATTAAAATATATTTTGTTTATTATCATTCATTATGAATAGATTTGATTATTGTGTATGTTATCCTTATGTACTATACTATAACATGAAAAGAAATCGTACGCAATGTCTATTTTCAAGAAAGATGGTGTTTTTCTTTGTGAAACGAAAGGGACATAGTCCTGTTGACCTGATCATTCACAGCCGCAGGCTGATCGAAAAAGTGTTTACCGTACTTATCATTTTCAGTTTGATCTGTATCCCAATGGTCGGCGTTAACTACGACCTGACAAAATACCTGCCGGATTCCAGTCCATCCGCGCAGGCGCTCGATATCATGGAGGACGAATTCACCTATCCCGGCATGGGGCGCGTCATGCTGGAGGATGTCACGCTGTACGAGGCGAAAAACGTCAAGGACCGCATCGCCGATGTAGAGGGCGTCGATATGGTCATGTGGTGCGATCTGGAGACCAACATCTACGGTTCCAGCGCATTTATCGACTACACGGACATCGAGGATTACTACAAGGACGGAAAGGCCTATATGGACGTCATCTTTTTGGAGAAGGATTCGTCCAGCCGGACGCACAAGGCGGTTCGGGAGATCGAGCAGATCGTCGGGGACCGCGGCCTGGTGGCCGGTTCAGCGGTGTCAGACACCAACCTCGGCCCCACGATCAACGCGGAGGTCGCGCGCGTGATGGTGCTTGCGGTCATCATCATCTATCTGATCCTGACGCTCACCACAACCTCCTGGTTTGAGCCTGTGCTGTTCCTTTCGGTGCTTGGCATCGCCATTATCATCAACATGGGCTCCAACATCATATTCGGCGAGATCTCATTCCTATCCAACGCGGTGGGCGCGGTCCTACAGCTCGCCTGTTCGATGGACTACTCCATTTTCCTACTGCATGCGTTCACCGAGGAACGGGCCAACGGCGCCGAACCCGAGCAGGCCATGGCCAACGCGCTGCGCTCGGCCGTTTCCTCGATCGGCGCCTCCGGCGCGACAACCATCGTCGGCTTTGCCGCCATGGTGCTGATGAACTTCGGCATCGGTCCGGATATGGGGCTGGTGCTGGCAAAAGGCATCGCGCTGAGCCTTGTCACCGTGCTGCTGCTGATGCCCGCGCTGATCCTGCGCAGCCAGAATATCGTAGCGAAGACCCAACACCGGCCGTTCGTCCCCAAGCAGTGGCGCGGCTTCGGGGAGTTTGTGTACAAAGTCCGCAAGCCGATCCTGATCGTGGTGATGGTACTGATCGTCCCCTGCTATGTCGCGCAGGGCATGGCCGATTTCACCTATGGCAATGAGGCGGTCGCCAACTCCCCCGGCACGCCGGTCTATGAGGCTGAGCAACGGATGAACGCGGAATTCGGACAGAGCAATATGATGCTCGCCCTGGTCCCGCTGGACAGCAACGTCACGGAAAAGGCCATGAGCGAGGAACTGGACAGCCTGCCCTATGTCAAATATTCTCTCGGCCTGGCTTCGGTCCTGCCCTCCGGCATACCGGAGGATTTTTTGCCGGAGAGCATCACCGGCATCCTGCACTCCGAGCACTGGGCGCGCGTAATCATCAACGTCCGTTCCGCCGGCGAAAGCGACGCGGCGTTCCGATATGCGGATGAGATCCGCGCCGTCATCGACCGGTATTATCCGGATGAGCAGACCTATCTGGTCGGCGTAACTCCCTCTACACAGGATATCAAGGAAATCATCGTGCCGGATAACAACCGAGTCAACATCGTCTCGCTGCTGGGCGTCGCGCTGGTGGTGGCAATCACCTATAAGGCGCTGCTGCTGCCGCTGGTCGTGCTGATCCCGATCGAATGCGCCATTTACATCAACACCGCGCTGCCCTACATCTACGGACAGCGCACCATGTACCTCGGCTTTATTATCGTCGGCTGTATCCAGCTCGGCGCGACAATCGATTATTCCATCCTGCTGACCGGCAACTATCTGGACGCCCGTTCGCAGGGCGATAAACGGGAGGCTGCCATCCGCGCGGTCACGGTTAGCGCGGAATCCATCCTGACCTCCGGCCTGATTATCATGACGGTCGCCTACGGCCTGTTCTTCCTCACCTCGGTCGAGGCGGTGTCAGGCCTGGGGCAACTGATCGGCCGCGGCGCGCTGATCTCCATGATCCTTGTGCTGTTCCTGCTGCCGATGTGCCTGATGCTGTTCGACCGCTGGATCATAAAGCCGGATTACGCGCAGAAAAAGCACGCCAGGATGAACCGCATTCGCGACAAAAAGCTAACGCTGCCCACGCTCAGCGCGCTGCATGAGCAGCGTCTGCGCCTGCAGGAACAAATCCGCGAAAACCGCCGCGCCCGACATAAGGCCATCCGGAACCGGCTCATGCGCCTGCTCCATCCGCAAAAGCCGGCGGATACACCGGATAAGGCCGACCGAGAGGAGGAAAACAACCATGTTCGCAAATAAGCTATGCCGCCTGACCGCCTGCGCGCTTCTGCCAGCGCTCCTGCTGCCCCAGGCGGCGGTTGCCGCCGCGCCTGTCGTGGAAACCGACGAGGCGGTTTATATCAACCTGGATTACTATGGCATGCCCGAGGATACCCGCATCGTCAAGGGCGTGAACCTGAACGGCCATACCTCGTTTACCGACTATGGCGATTACAGCGCTGTATATAACATGTCCACCTATGACGAGCCTGCGCTCAGCGACGGTTCGGTCACCTGGGAGATCGCGGACGACGGACAGCAGCGCTTCTATTATGAATGCATCCCCAACGGGGAGGAGCCTATACAGCTTCCGTGGAATTTCGATGTATCCTATCAGCTTAACGGCGTACCCGTCGAAGCGGAAACGTGCGCGGGCGCGTCCGGTTTGATCGAAATGACCATTCACGCCGTACCGAACGAAGCCGCAAGCGAGTATTACAAAAACAATATGACACTCATTTGCGGCACCGGCATCGACATGAGCAAAGCACTCTCGATCGAAGCGCCCGGCGCGCAGGTGCAGTCGATGGGAACCTACAAGATCGTCTTTTTCATGGGCCTGCCAGGCGAGGAAAGCACCTTTACCGTGCGGATCGGCTCAAACAGCTTTGAAAGCATGGGGCTTCTGCTTTTCCTGGCGCCCGCCACGCTTTCCTCGCTCGATATCCTCGCGGATATGAAGGATATCAAGGACCGCCTCGGGGACTCGGGCGACAACCTGTATGAGGGGCTCAGCAGCATGCTGGAAACGCTGCAGAGCATGCAGAGCGGCTTTAATACGCTGTCACACGGCGTATCCGGCATCAACGAGGTGCGCAAGCAGCTTGTCGCGGACCGCGGCACCCTTGACCCCAAAACCGACGCGGCCCTTGACGCGCTGGAAGCGCTTGCCGGCAAATCCGACTCCCTGATTCCCGAGCTGAACGCCATGAAAACCATACTGGTCACGCTCAACGCTACCGTCAACAGCATGCTCGGCACGCTTGAGGAATCCGGCGCCGATATCCTCGAATATCAGGAATTGCTCCGCAAAGTCAAGATATCCCTGGATAACCTGGAGGATATGTTCAACGACCTGGACGACGCCGCCGATATTGACGGATTTTATATCGACCAGCTGCGGAGCGCTGTGGACGACCTAAAAAACGATATGGGCCGCCTGTCCTCCAACCTGAGTTCCCTCAGGAATTCCCTTTCCGCATTGGAGGATATCCAGGACGCGCTCATCACACTGATCCAGCTCGATTTGGCGCATCTGGTTTCCGCTGGCATCATCACCCCCGAAGAAGCGGCCGCGTTAGGCGATATGCTGTCCGCCCTCCCCTCTGGCCTGTCCGGAACGATCGCAGCGTCCAAAAAAACGCTGAGCACGCTGTCGGACGCCGCGGACAGCTTGGAGAGCATGCTGTCCTCCTCGGACGGCATCCTGGAAAACCTTGCGGATATCGCGGATGTGCTGGATGATTACGAGGGGTTGCCGCAGGATTTCACCGCGGAGGGGAAAAAGCTCGCCGATCTGATGAACACCTCGCTCGAGCGTGTCAATCAGCTTGTGGCCGATATCCCCGCCCTGTCCACCTGCCTGCAGCAGATCACGACCGAGGCGGTTTCCGCTGCGGACAAGGGCGAGGAGCTGATGGTTGCGCTTACCAAAGCGCTGTCCGCCTCCTACGACATGCTCGACTCCGCCAACGGCATCCTGCGCTCGGTCCGCGGCCAGGTGGACGCCAGCCTGCAAACATCGATCGACGGACTGCTGGACGTTCTGGATAAGGCCGCGCGCTCCAACAGCTCCAGCAGCCTACAGAAAGCAACCGATTCGATCCACAGCGCGGTGGACGACGCGGAAAAGGATCTGGAAGAGGATACCAATGTCCTCAACATCGATGCGCAAGCCGAGCTTCAGTCCGTGACCAGCAGCCAGAACCCGACGCCGGCCAGCCTTCAGTTTATCCTGCGCACCCATGAGATATCGCTCGACGATGATGAAGGAACCGCCGCCGCGAACCAAGAGCAGGCCGACGAGGGTGTACTCGCCCGCATCGGGAACATTTTCAGAAAGCTCTTTTCCGCCATATATGGGGTATTCGTCTCTGAGGAATGACAAAAGCGCCGCGTTCTAACGAACGCGGCGCTTTCATATACTGCTTTAGGCCTTTTCCTGTGCCGCCTGGATCTGCGTCAGGTATTTCTGCTGATAATAGCGCAGCTTTTCCGCGAATTGCGGCGTGGACCGGTAGCCCTCCTTGGCGTATTCATGCGTATCGAACTCCTCGGCGCCCTCGCCAAGCTGGATCGTATAAATCGCAATATTCGAACAATGGTCGCTGATTTTTTCCAGATCATGCACGATATCAAGGAAATGGATGCCGATCTGCATCGTGCATTCATTATTCCCCAAGCGCTGAATGTGGTTGCTTTTCAGCCGCTCCTTGAGCGTATCCACGACCTCTTCCACCGGCTCGACCGTGCGCGCGATAGAAACCGACCGCGTCACATACCCCTCAACGGTCAGGTCAAGCGCCTCACCGACCGCTTGGCACATGGTATGCAGCTCCTGCGCCGCGGTTTCCGAGAACGACAGATCGCTTTGCCGGAATTCCTCCGCGCGGTCAAAGATATTCTGCGCGTAGTCCCCAATCTTTTCGAAATCGGACAGCGAGTGCATCATCTCCGCTAACTGGCGCCGCTGGTCGACCGAACGGATATTGTGGATATTGGTCAGATACCGCGCGACCTCTACCTCGGCACGGTCCAAAAAGCTCTCATGCTCCCTGAACAGGCTTTCGTTCGGCGCGCTTTTGTCAAACAGCGGCTCGGTGGCCAGCTGCAGGTTCTGCTTGGCCGCATCGCCCATATCCGCAATGCAGCGCTGCGCCTGCTCCAGGGCCAGCGACGGCGTCGTCAGGAAGCGGGGCTCCAAACGCGCCAGTGGGTCCTCCTGCTGCTCGCCCGACGGAACGCTCCATTCCGCCAGATGCACCAGCAGTTTGGTAAACGGCAGGAACAGAATCGTGCAGGTGACATTGAACAGCGTGTGGAAATTGGCGATGCCGCCCTTATCGATCGCCGAATTCCAGAACGAGAAGCCGACCGTGTACTGGATAGAATAAATGACGACCAAAAACACGATCGAGCCGATCAGGTTGAAGTAAAAATGCACCATCGCGGTTCGGCGGGCGTTTTTGGAACCGCCGATCGACGACAGGAACGCCGTGATGCAGGTGCCGATGTTCTGACCTAGGATAATCGGTATCGCGGCGGCATAGGTGATCGCGCCCGTTGTGGACAGCGCCTGCAAAATACCGACCGATGCGGACGAGGACTGGATGATCGCCGTTACGCCCGCGCCAACCAAGACGCCGAGCACGGGGTTTGCAATCGTCGCGAACAACTGTGCGAACTGGGGCAGATCAGCCAGAGGCGCGACCGCGCTTTCCATCGTGGACATACCGATAAACAGAATGCCGAATCCGGAAAAGATATCCGCGATATCACGGGTCCTGCGCTTTTTGGCGAGCATCATAATGATAACACCGGCCAGGACAATCAGAAAGGCGAGGTTTTTCGGCTTGAGCATCTGCATGAACAGATTGCCGCCTATCTCGCCGCCGCTGTCCAGCCGCAGAATCTGCGCGGTGATCGTGGTACCGATATTCGCGCCCAAAATAACACCGACAGACTGCCGCAAAGACATTATGCCAGCGTTTACAAAGCCGACCACCATGACCGTCGTCGCTGAAGAGGACTGGATGACCATGGTGACTACCATCCCCATCAGCAGCGCCTTAAACACATTGCCGGTCATTTTTTCCAGCGTTTTTTCAAGCTTAGAGCCGGCCGCGCGCTCCAAACCCTTTCCCATGGTGGTCATACCGTAAATAAACAGCGCCAAGCCGCCTACCAACTGTACGACCGACAGCACATTGAACTCCATGCGCTTCCTCCGTTTCACATACCCTTAACTTCATTTTTATTTTTCCCATACAATTTAAGTATAATGATTCTATATTGCCCTGTCAACGAAAAAAGGCATAGGAGGAGAAAGCTGTGCAACATCCACTGATTTTAATTTCCAGCAGCCGCGTAATGGGCAATTTATCCATGTCACGACAGCAATCCGCGCTGTACGGCGCCTGTCTGGGCGGCGCTGGCGCGGCGGGCGTATTGTATACAGGTGGCCCATCCGCCTGCCTTGCCGCCCGCTGCGACGGGCTGTTGCTCGCCGGCGGCGGTGACATCCATCCCTCCTGTTTCGGGCAAAGCGTCCAAAACGCCGCGCTTTCGGTTGATCCGGTGCGTGACAAGGAGGAGCGGGCACTCTTCGAGGACTTTTACCGCCGCCGCAAGCCCATCCTCGGCATCTGCCGCGGCGTCCAGGTGATCAACGTCTTTCTCGGCGGCACGCTGCATCAGGATATCCCCGCGCACAGCGGCGGCTGCCACGGCATCCGCTGTACCGGCGCGCTTTCTGCACTCGTGGGGCCGGCCCCCACGGTCAACAGTTACCATCACCAGGCGGTCGATCAGCCCGCGCCCTGCCTCCAAACCGCCGCGCGTGCCAGCGACGGCATCATCGAGGCGCTTATGCACGCCACCGCCCCTATCCTTGGCGTGCAGTGGCATCCCGAACGCATGGTGCCGCCCTTCTGCGAAGATGTGGCGGGCGCGAACCACCTTCCCCTGTTCCATTGGCTGATTGAGCGCTGCTGACAGCTTAAGGCCTCTCGTCGTTCCGCGCGCCTATCCCTTTCTCCCTCTGCACCGACAGGCAAAAAGCACCGGAAACAAGCTTTTCCGGTGCTTTTTTGATGTAACCGCAGTGCGCGTTATCCCTGAACGCCGGGCAGCAGCCCGCGTCAGTTCAGGAAGTCTTTCAGCTTTTTGGAACGCGACGGATGGCGCAGCTTGCGCAGCGCCTTGGCCTCGATCTGGCGGATACGCTCACGGGTGACGTTGAACTCCTTGCCGACCTCCTCGAGCGTGCGGGTATGACCGTCCTCGATGCCGAACCGCAGCCGCAGCACCTTTTCCTCGCGCGGGGTCAGGGTTTTGAGTACCTCGACCAGCTGCTCCTTGAGCAGCATGAATGAAGCCGCCTCAGCCGGTTCGGGCGCGTCATCATCCGGAATGAAATCGCCCAGATGAGAGTCCTCCTCCTCGCCGATCGGCGTTTCCAGCGAAACCGGCTCCTGCGCAATCTTGAGGATATCGCGCACACGATCGACCGGCATATTCATTTCCTTGGCAATTTCCTCCGGACTCGGGTCGTGTCCCAGCTCCTGTAGGAGCTGGCGGGAAACACGGATGACCTTGTTAATCGTCTCTACCATGTGTACCGGAATGCGGATCGTCCGCGCCTGATCCGCGATCGCGCGGGTGATGGCCTGCCGGATCCACCAGGTTGCATAGGTGGAAAATTTGAAGCCCTTGGTCGAATCAAACTTTTCCACTGCCTTGATCAGGCCCAAGTTGCCCTCCTGGATCAAATCCAAAAACAGCATCCCGCGGCCGACATAGCGCTTTGCGATCGAAACGACCAGACGGAGATTTGCTTCGGCCAAACGCTTTTTCGCCCGTTCGCCGGCCTTGATGTCCTTATCCAGTCCGGCGCGCTCCTCCGGTGGGATCGCGTCCCCCTCATTGCGGACGCGCTCGATCGCCTCATTGCCCCTCTGCATCTGTTCGGCGAGCGTGATCTCCTCCTCAGGGCTGAGCAGGTCGACCTTACCGATCTCCTTCAGGTACATGCGCACCGGATCGTCAATCGCAAAGGCTTCCGCCATTGCCGAGGTATCAACCAGCTCTTCCTCCGGCACCTCCTCGACGTCCTCAGGCTCGAACACCTCGTCATCATCGTCGCCCAGCGCCTTTTCAAGCACGCCCTCGGTCTCGATCTCGATCCCCATCGACTCCAGCGTTTCATACAGCTTATCGATGTCGTCGCTTTCCATATCCAACTGGCCGAGCGCGTCCGCAATCTCCTTGAGCGTCAGCCTCCCGTTCTTTTTGCCGAGCGCCAGCAGGTCCTTCACCACCTGCTGCTGGTCCACCGCCTGCTCCGGCGCATTGCCATTGCCCATTGTCGTCATATCGTTTGTCCTCCCGCGTTTTGTTTTTTAATGCGTCCAAAGGTAAGCAGCGGGTCCTCGCCCGCTTCCTGAATCGTACCATCCCTGACACGCTGCATTCTTATGGTATCTATGTACTCGTGCAGCGCCTGCCTCTGCTCGCCGGCAGGCAGGCTCTGCTCCAGAATCGAAGATAAAAGGCTCATTTCATTCGGCTCAAGCCAACCCTCGAACGGCAGTACGTCGACAATCTGCCCCTCCCGATCGAGCGCCAGCACCCGCTCATATATCTTACGCAGTACCGGCGCGGAAAACCATGCCGGCGGCACTTCCTTTTCCATCCCCGCGATCAGCTTTTGATCGGAGAACAGGAGCCGCAGCACATTTTCCTCCGCTTTCGCGGATTTTACATCCGTATAGGCCAGCGTCCGGTCCTTTGGCTGCGCCATGCCGACCGGCGAGCGGATCTCGCGGCGCTCCGCGGCCTGCCGCCGCTTACGCCGGATACCAAGCTCCCGCCGCACCTCGATATTCATAGCCTCCGCCGTTACGCCCGCCATTTTGGCGGCGCGTCCCGCGTATACCTCGCGCTCGATCGAGCTTTCGATGCCCGCGAGCATACGCGCCGCATCCCGCAGGAACAGTACGCGCGCCTCGTCGTCCTCCAGATCGTATTTGGCCGCGATCTGCTCCAGCCGGTAGGCGTTGTGGTTTTCGCTCCGATCAATGATCGCGCGGAACGCGTCCGCCCCCTTGGCCTTGATAAATTCATCCGGATCCTTGGCGCCCGGTATTTTCAGCACCTTAACCTGCAGGTCGCATTTTTTCAGAATATCGATCGCGCGCTGTGCGGCGGCCTGTCCCGCGCCGTCCGCGTCATAGGAAATCACGATCTGATCCGTGTGGCGCGCGATGATACGCGCCTGCTCCTCGGTCAGCGATGTGCCGAGCGAGGCCACGGCGGAGTCGAAGCCCGCCTGATGCAGCGCGATCACATCCATATACCCTTCCGCGAGAATAAAGTACCCGTTCTTCGTCGTCTTGGCCAGATTCAGCGCAAACAGGTTGCGGCTTTTATGAAAAATCAGCGTTTCAGGGGAATTGAGGTATTTGGGCTTGGAATCATCCATCACCCGCCCGCCGAACGCGATCACATTGCCGCGCACATCAATGATCGGGAACATGACGCGGTTCCGGAAGCGGTCGTAAATCCTCCCCTTTTCGCTACGGCTGACCAGTCCGGCATCCATCAGTTCTTCCCGCGTATAGCCCTTGGCGGTCATTGCGTCGATCAGCGCGTGGAAGGAGTCGGGCGCATAGCCCAGCCCGAACTGATTCATAACGCGCCGGTGCAGGCCGCGGCCAATGAAATACTGCTGCGCCGCCCGATGCTCCGGCTGCCATAACGTCTGGTAATAGAACCGCGCCGCATCCTTGCAGAGCGCATACAGCCGCTCGCGGTGGCGCGCCGCTTTCCGTTCCGCCTCCCCCTGCTCGGGTACCTGCATGCCCGCGCGGTCGGCCAGGAAGCGCACCGCATCAGGGAATTCCAGCCCCTCGGCTTTCATCACGAACGTGATCACGCCCCCGCCCGCGCCACAGCCGAAGCAGTGGAAAATCTGCTTGTCCGGAGAAACAGAAAACGAAGCGGTCTTTTCATTGTGGAAAGGGCAAAGACCGAAATAATTTGCGCCACTTTTTTTCAGCTGCACGTACTGCGAAACAATATCCACGATGTCATTCCGCGCGGAAAGCTCGTCCAAAAACACGCGGTCAAACGGCATTGCGCCCCCTCCTTCCCTTTATCTTAACCGTTTTCGTCAATCTTCAATCTTATTCCAGCTTTTCGGAATAAATAATTTTTTATAGGTGGAAATCGAGTACCGGTCGGTCATGCAGGCGATATAATCGCATACAACGCGCTCGAGCGGATCGCCCTGCGTCATCAGGACAAAATAATCGCTCGGCAGCTCGTCCGGATGTTCGACAAAATATTCATACAGGCTGCGCAACATATTTTTCGCGCGCTGCTCCTCGCTCTGCGCCTCTGTCCCCTGGTATACATAGTCAAACATAAACTGGCGCAGCTCGAGCATTTCGTGGTGCGTCTTTTCGTCCATGCCAATCTCCCGATGCTGCTGCCCATAGGAGATCATGGCGGTCACCATCGTGTCAATGCGCCGCCCATGGGTATCGCCCAAGCTGTCGAGCAGGCGGCGCGGAATATCCGCCGCGCGGATCAGTCCCCCGCGGATCGCGTCGTCGATGTCGTGGTTAATGTAGGCGATCCGGTCCGCGAAATGGATGATACGGCCCTCCGGCGTATCCGCCTTCCTGCCGCCCGTATGGCACACGATACCGTCGCGCACCTCCCAGGTGAGGTTCAGGTCCTCAATCCGGTCGATCATACGCAGGCTCTGCTCATTATGCCGGAACCCGAACGGGCAGACCTCGTCCAGCGCGCGCTCGCCGGCATGCCCGAACGGCGTATGCCCCAGGTCATGCCCCAGCGCGATCGCTTCCGTCAAATCCTCGTTCAGCCGCAGCGCCCGCGCGACCGTCCGCGCGATCTGCGCCACCTCCAGCGTATGCGTCAGCCGCGCCCGATAGTGGTCGCCCTCCGGCGAAATGAATACCTGTGTCTTGTTGGACAGCCGCCGGAACGCCTTGGAGTGAATGATGCGGTCCCTGTCGCGCTGGAAGCAGGTGCGGTACGGGCATTCCTCCATCGGCCGCTGCCGGCCCCTGGAAGCGTAGGACTTTGTTGCCCAATTGGCCAAGGTCAGCCGTTCCCTTTCCTGCTGCTGTTCACGAACAGTCATACGCTCCACTCTCCCTGCCTGAATTGCCTATATAATAAAAATACCAGATGGAACTGCGTTTTCCTCTTTCTTTTCAAAATTTTTTTTAGAAAAATCCAAGCCGCCGGCGCCCTATCGGACTCGCCGGCCCATGAATTTGGTTTCCACCACCTCGGCGTAGACCGAACCTGCAGTAGCCTCGGCCAGCGCCTCGTTCAGCGCCTGCTCCCCGCCCGCCGGCACCGTGCAGGTCAGCGTGACGTCCACGCCATAATCCGTCTCCTCAATCGAGCAGTCATAGTCCGGCAGCAGGTGCGTCACCATCTCATACAAGTGGTACGGGCAGGCAATCAGCAGCACGCTGTACAGGCTCATCCGCTGGACGCCCGCCGCCGCGACTGCAAGCTGCGCCCCTTTGGTGTAGGCGCGCACCAGCCCGCCGGTGCCGAGCAGTATCCCGCCGAAATACCGCGTGACCACGCAGCAGACGTTTTCCAGCTTTTCGTGCCGCAACACGTCCAAAATAGGCATCCCCGCTGTACCCTGCGGCTCCCCGTCGTCCGAGTAGCGCATCAGGTTGCCTTCCCGTATGATATAGGCCCAGCAGTTGTGCGTAGCATCCCAGTGCGCATCACGCATCTGTTTGACCCGTGCCACCGCCTGCTCCGCGCTTTCCACGCGCCACAGGCGGCCGGTGAATTTGGAATGCTTTTCTTCAAACTTGTCCTCGCCGTATTCGGAAAACGGCACAAAGTAGTCTTTTCCCATACTTCTATCCCCGTGCGCGGTTGGGTATCCCCATCACCTGCATCATTCCTCTGCCAGGTATTCCGCTACCCTGCCGTAGGTCTTGTCATCCACGACCGCGCGGACCACCGTGCCGTCTGCTGCGTATTCGACCGCTTCGACCTGTGCCTCGCGGTGCAACATATCCAGCACCGCCCCATCGCTGTACGGGATGCGTAGGCACACCCTGTGCTTGCCGCGGCCGAGCGCGCGCTCGATCGCCGCGAGCAGCGCATCCAGCCCCTCTCCGGTTTTCGCGGAGATCGCGACGCCCTCGTCCGGCCGGTAAAACGGAAGCGTATCCGGCGCGCATTTGTCGGCCTTGTTATATACCATTACGCGCGGAATATCCTGCGCGCCGAGCTGGGCGACCACCTTTTCCACGGTTTCTGCCTGCTGCTCCCAGTCCTCGTCCGAAACATCGACCACATGCAGCAGCAGGTCGGCATAGGCCAGCTCCTCAAGCGTCGCCTTGAATGCGGAAACCAGATGGTGCGGCAGCTTGCGGATAAAGCCGACCGTATCAGACAGCAGGATCTCCTGTGTGTCCGATATCCTTTTTTTGCGCGTTGTCGGGTCAAGTGTGTCAAACAGCCTGTCGTTTGCCGGAATGCCCGCTCCGGTCAGGGCGTTGAGCAACGTGGATTTCCCCGCGTTGGTATAACCCACAATCGCGACCAGCGGCATCTCGGTCTTTTTGCGCTGGCGCCGCTGCACAGCACGCACCTGGCGCACCTGCTCCAAATCCTCTTTCAACTTGTCGATGCGGCGGCGGATATGGCGGCGGTCGGTTTCCAGTTGGGTTTCGCCGGGGCCGCGCGTGCCGATCGGGCTTTTGCCGCCGCCGGCTGTCTGCCGCACCAGATGCGTCCACATACCGGCCAGCCGCGGCAGTATATACTGGTACTGCGCCAGCTCGACCTGCAGCTTACCCTCGCCCGTGCGGGCGCGTTGCGCGAAGATGTCCAAGATCAGCGCCGAACGGTCGAGCACCGTGCATTTGGTCAGCTCCTCCAGGTTCCGCATCTGGGAAGGCGACAGCTCGTTATCGAACAAAATAAGCGCGGCCTCGTTCGCTTCTGCAAGCTGTCGCACCTCCTCGGTCTTGCCCTCCCCGATGAACGTACGCGCGTCCGGCGCCGGCCTGCGCTGCAGCGTCATGGCTGCCGCCTCGGCTCCGGCGGTTTCGGCCAGCGCTTTCAGCTCTGCCATCGTGCGTTCGTCCGCGTCCTGCTCGGCGGTAAAGCCCGGACAGGACAGGCCGACCAGCACCGCGCGCTCCACCCTGCTTTCGATTTGGTTTTCGGTCATACGGTTTCCTCCTCTCCGCATAACGAAACAAAAAACCATCGAACACAAAGGTTTCGATGGTTTCCCGTTTTACTTATCCAGATTGAAACGCTTCTTGAAGCGATCAACACGTCCGCCGGTGTCTACCAGCTTCTGCTTACCCGTGAAGAAGGGGTGGCACTTGGAGCAAACGTCAACGACGATGTTCTCCTTGGTGGAGCCGGTCTCAATGACATTGCCGCAGGCACAGCGGATCGTGGTCTGCTTGTACTCGGGATGGATGCCCTGTTTCATGTTGTTTCACCTCTTTCCACGGTAAGTCGCATTAAACCTCTTACAGTCGTAAAATTATGATACCACAGCAACCGCCAAAATGCAAGCATTATTTTTCATATACCAGTTTTTCTTCGGTCCAGCCCGCAAGCACGGGAATCATGGACGCAGCGAGCCTTTTTGCGCCCGCCAGATCGTGCAGCCGGTAATTGCCGCACTCGACGCGGCTCGCGCCCGGGATCCCGCCTTCATAGCCGGCGATGAACGCCATCGTCCGCTGCGCCAGCGCGATCGCGTCGGCCGCTTCCATATCCCGCACCAAAAAATAAAATCCGGTTTGGCAGCCCATGGGACCGCAGTAAATAATTTTTTCTGAAAAATCTGAATTGCGGGCGAACGTTGCAAAGAGATGCTCGAACGTGTGACCGGCCGCGGGCTCGATATAGGTTCCCGCATTGGGATGCACCATGCGGATGTCGTAGGTCGTCACGTCGCCATCGATGCGCGAGGTATACATCCCCGGCTTGAGCTTATCATGGTTTACCTCGAAGCTTGCGATCCGTTTCAAGCCTTGCCCTCCTTTTCAATCCCCAAAAAACGCAGCTCGGTGCGGTATTCCTTCCACAGCAGCGCGTAGGAGATAAAGAACGCCGCGATCTCCGCAATCGGGAACGAATACCAGATCGCGCCCAGTCCGAACCATCTGCCCAGCAGCCAGGCTGCGGGAAGGATAATAACGAGTTGGCGGCACACCGACACGATCAGACTGTTGAGGCCGCGTGCGGTCGCCTGAAACAGCGTCGAGTTGATGATGCCGAACGCCGCGCCAATAAACGACAGGCTAATGATCCTGAGCGCCGGAACGCCAACCTCGAGCATCTCCCGCGCCGCGGCCGCGTCCGTGCGGTCGACGAACATCATCAACATGGTTTCCGGAATCGCCTGGAACACCACCAGCCCCAGTCCCATAATGACCACCGCCGCGGTCAGCGCAATCTTGTAGGCGCCGAACAGGCGTCCCTTATTCCGCGCGCCGTAGTTGTAGCCCATAACAGGCAGCGCGCCTTGGTTCAGGCCGAAAACCGGCATAAACACGAATGTCTGCAGCTTGAAGTAAACCGCCAGAACGTTGACCGCGGTCTGCGAAAAGCTGATCAGGATGGCGTTCATGCCGGCTGTCATCACCGAAACCACGCTCTGCATAACGATGCCCGGCAGGCCGACACGGTAAATGTCTTTCACAGTCTGCAGGCGCCACTTGAACTCCCGCATCTTTATCCTGAGCACCTTTTGGTGGATAAAGACGCCCCACAGCCCGATCAGCATGCCAAACACCTGTCCAATCACAGTTGCGGCGGCCGCACCGTATACGCCCATTTCCGGAAACGGGCCGATGCCGAAGATCATCAGCGGGTCAAGAATGATGTTGATGATCGCGCCGGTCAATCCCTGGCACATCGGGATAATCATGTTGCCGGTGGATTGCTGTATTTTCTCGCACATCATGGAAATCATGACGAAAAAGCTCATCCCGACCGCGACCTGCGAATACTGCACCGCCTGCTCATATACATCGGGCGCGGAACCGAACGCGCCAAGGAACGGCGGCGCCAGCACAAAGCCGACGACAACGAACGCCAGGCCGCCGATAACCGCCAGCGCAATGCCATGCTCCGCGGCGGAATCCGCGTGTAGCTGCCGCTTTTCACCCAAACGGCGCGAGATCAGTGAGTTGACGCCCACGCCCGTTCCCACGCCGATCGCAATAACCAATTGCTGCAAGGGAAAAACCAGCGAGACCGCGGCCAGCGCGCTCTGCGAATACTGCGCGACAAAGATGCTGTCAACAATATTGTACAGCGCGTTAATCAGCATGGAGATCATCGCGGGCAGCGCCATGGAGAAAATCAGCGGCCCCATGCGCGCCGAACCCATTTTGTTTTCCTGTTCCAATTTCATTCCCCCTAACGACAACGAAGCCGCCCCGGAGCTTGTCCGGCGCAGCTCAAATTTATCCTCACTTATAGTTTACGGGATAATCGTTGATATTGCAAGTTTTTTTTACAACTTTCCTGCCAGTTCGTCAAAGGATGCCTCCACAAAGAAGTCGCTGGCTGCCCGCAGCTCGGCCTCCCCCGCCGCATAGGCCGGCTCGGCCATGCCGCATACCCGAAAGCCCGCCCGCTTTGCGGTTACGCCTGCGTAGGGCGCGTCCTCGAACACGATGCAGTCCGCAGGGCGCAGCCCCAGCCGCTCCGCCGCGCGCAGGTAGATATCCGGCTCGTGCTTGGAGATGCCGACATCCTCGATCGTCAGCATGAATGCGAAATAATTCATCATCCCGCGGTCGCGCAGCGCCTTTTCCGCATGCCGCCGCGCGGTCAGCGTGGCGATCGCCATTTTTACGCCGCGGCGGCGCAGTCCCTCCAGAAACCGGAACACCCCGTCCTTCGGCCTGGCTATCGTTTCATAGCGCGCGGTGATCAGGCGGTCCATCCCGTCCATCATGCTCTGCACGTCAATCGGCAGCTCTGGATAGCGCTCGATGAAATACTGCGCCACCTGCGGCTGGGAAAAGCCCTCGGTCACCGCATAGTCCTGATCCGTGATGTGCAGGCCGAACTGGCTCAGGTACCCCTGTGTCAGCCGTTTCCATACCGGCATGGAGTCGAGCAGCGTGCCATCCATATCGAAAATTGCGCCTTTGAAATCGTGCATTGGTTCTCTTCCTCCCGGGGAATACCGGCGGACGCGCCGCCTTACTTGGTTTTTCTGTCGATAAATTGCGGCCGCATCTTGGAGTACAGGATCTTCTGTTCGCTGTACAGGCCGTAATAGCCGCTGAGCATATAGGCAATGGAAATCACAAGCGCAAACAGGCCGAGCGACTGCCCGCCGAACAGCTCATAGGCCAGCAGGATCGAGGTCAACGGGGAGTTAGTCACGCCGCAGAACACCGCCGTCATGCCAAGTCCGGCGGCGAAGGAAGGGGCGAGACCAAAAAACCCGCCGTAAGCGGCGCCGAACGTCGCCCCGATGAACAGCACCGGCACGATCTCGCCGCCCTTATACCCCACGCCGATCGTGATGGCGGTCAGCACAAGCTTAATAAAAAACGCCGTGTAGTGCGCCTCCCCCGCAATGGCCCGTTCGATCACCGCCATGCCCGCGCCGTTGTAGTCCCGTGTGCCGAGCAGCAGCGACACCGCTGCGACAGCCGCGCCGCCGGCGGCAATGCAGATATACTGGTTGGGGATCTTCCTTTTCAAAAAGCGCCCGATCTGGTGGAACAGGATGCAGACCACCGCGCTCAGCACCGCGCATACCACGCCAAACAGCACCAGGCGCGCGATCAGAGGCGCGTCGAGCCGATCCGGCACGGCATGGAGGGCGAAGCGCGTGGTTTCTCCCCCCAGCGCGACGGCGACGCCATGCGCAATCAGCGACGCCAGTACACACGGGAACAGAGCCGCATAATACATCACACCCACGCTGATGACCTCCATCGCGAATACGGTCGCCGCCAGCGGCGTGCCGAACAGCGCCGCAAAGCCCGCCGCCATGCCGCACATGGTAATCGTGCGTGAATCACGGTCGTCCAGCCGCATCCAGTGTCCGATGTTGCCCGAGATCGAACCGCCGAGCTGAAGCGCCGCGCCCTCACGTCCCGCGGAGCCGCCGCAAAGGTGGGTCAGCATCGAGGTGACGAAAATGCTCGGCGCCAGCCGCAGGCGGACCGGATGGTTCTCCCGCACCGATGTTAAAATGAAATTCGTACCGCGTTCCAGCGGCATTTCGCTCTTCTTATACCAGAACGCGATGAACACACCCGCGAGCGGCAGGAGGTACAGCAGCCAGTCATGCTGCTCCCGCATCCTCCCCGCCCAGTCGAGCGCGTGGTGGAACGCCGTGCCGGTCACCCCGACCACAACGCCGATCACAACCGCGAACACGCACCATCTCGCAAAGATAAGCGCGTTTTTCGCCTGCTTCTTCCAGTACTCCCATTCCATTCCCACACTCTCCCTCATTCCTCAAAACCCTCAAGTGTAAGACCGGATCAGGCTACCCGCCCACTGCAAAAGCCGCTCGGATTGGATTGCAAACGGTTCCGTCCCCTCCTGATGCGGCATGCCCGCCGTCAGGATCAGCCGTTCCTCCCCCTGCAATAGCGGCAGAAGCTCCGACCGGCGGACAACAAACGCGCCCGTCCGACAGAAATGCACCGCGCGCAGAACGAAAAAGGCGGATTTATACAGCTCCCGCAGGAGCTGCCCGCTTTTTTCGTGCAGGCGGTTATGTACGCACATATGGTAGATCCCGCAGGCGCCGATCCTCACGGCGCGGCGGGCGTCGGACGGACCGAAGCGCTCCCGCAGCGCCGCAAGGCTGCCGTACCACACCCTAGTATCATAGTAGAACCCGAACAGCTCGGACGGCTCCCAGTGCAGCAGTTCTTCCCAGCCGGATACAAAGCCGCACACCTTGTCCCGTGCGGGCAGGCTTTCCAGCACCGCCTCATAGCGCGGCCAGTCCTCCATGTGCCATGCATCCAGGATCACGACCACATCAATGTCGCCGTCCGGCCCCGCTTCCCCGCGGGCTCGGCTGCCCTGCAGGCCAACGCAGCACACCCTTTCACCGAACGCTTCCAGCACCGCCTGTGTGAACGCGTCCATCCACTTTTCCGTATCCATGTCTGCCTCCTTTCCGATAAGAATTGCCCCGCAGTCTTCTACGGGGCAATCTTAGGGTCAAAAACCGTATTACTTGGACGTTGTCGAGGTTTCCTTCAGCACAACGTCATGCGCGCCGCCCTCGACAATCGAGGTGGCGGATACGAGCGTAATCTTCGCCTTCTTCTGGAATTCCGGAATGGAGAGCGCGCCGCAGTTGCACATAGTCGAACGCACCTTGCTCAGCGTCAGCCCCAAGTTATCCTTGAGCGAGCCGGCGTACGGCACATAGGAATCCACGCCCTCCTCAAAGGACAGCTTCTTGTCGCCGCCCATGTCGTAGCGCTGCCAGTTGCGCGCGCGGGCCGAGCCTTCGCCCCAGTATTCCTTCATGTAGCTGCCGTTGATGTTGACCTTGTTGGTCGGGGATTCGTCAAAGCGGGAGAAGTAGCGCCCCAGCATCAGGAAGTCCGCACCCATGGCCAGCGCCAGCGTGCAATGGTAATCGTGTACGATGCCGCCGTCCGAGCAGATCGGCACATATACGCCGGTTTCCAGGTAATATTCATCGCGCGCCGCGGCAACCTCGATCAGCGCGGTCGCCTGACCGCGGCCGATGCCCTTCTGCTCGCGGGTAATGCAGATCGAGCCGCCGCCGATGCCGACCTTGACAAAGTCCGCGCCCGCGTCCGCGAGGAAGCGGAAGCCTTCCCGGTCGACGACGTTGCCCGCGCCGACCTTGACCGTGTCGCCGTAATTCTCGCGCACCCACGCGAGCGTACGGCTCTGCCACTCGGAAAAGCCCTCGGAGGAATCGATGCACAGCACATCCGCGCCGGCCTCGACCAGAGCGGGTACGCGCTCGGCATAATCGCGGGTATTAATGCCCGCGCCCACAACATAGCGCTTATGCTCGTCAAGCAGTTCGAGCGAATTTGCCTTGTGGCTGTCATAGTCCTTGCGGAACACCAGATAAACAAGATGCTGCTCCTCATCCACCAGCGGGAGCGAATTAAGCTTATGATCCCATATGATATCGTTGGCGATCTTGAGCGTGGTGTCCGCCGGCGCGGTAATCAGCTTTTCAAACGGGGTCATGAACTCGGACACCTTCACGTTGGTTTCCATACGGGAAACGCGGTAATCGCGGCTGGTGACGATGCCGAGCAGTCTGCCGGTAGCCGTGCCGTCGTCCGTGACCGCAACGGTGGAGTGGCCGGTCCGCGCTTTCAGGTCGAGGATATCCGCCAGCGTCTGATCCGGCTTGACGTTGGAATCGGATACGATAAAGCCGGCCTTGTAGCTTTTGACGCGGGACACCATCGCGGCCTCGCTCTCGATGGTCTGCGAGCCGTAAATAAAGGAAATGCCGCCCTCCTGCGCAAGCGCGATCGCCATGCGGTCGTCCGAAACCGCCTGCATGATGGCCGAAACCATCGGGATGTTCGCATACAGGGAGGACTCCTGTCCTTTTCTGAACTTGACGATCGGGGTGCGGAGGCTGACGTTCGCTGGAATACATTCCGCGGACGAATAACCGGGTACGAGCAGGTATTCGTTGAACGTGTGCGAAGGCTCGCTAAAATAATACGCCATACGTTTTCCTCTCCTTTTTCATTCCTGTTTTTCCAGATTGTATATTGCTTTTTATTATATCCTTTTTACCAGGTAAAGTAAAGCAGGCATATAGCAGATTTTGCAGGTTTTTGGCGCGGCCCGCTTATACAAAGCGCGCAATAGCGATGCGGACAATAGAAAGAACCGCAGCAGATCTGCTGCGGTTCTTTCTATTAGAAATGAGGAATGAATGTTGTGGTCTACTTAAAAACTTGCGGCGTTTTCCGCCGATGGGGTTGCTCTCTTTTGCTGATAACAGGCTACCATCTATCCGCGGCCTTGTCAACCCGATCGGCGTTTTCTTAACGCATCCTTAACCGCTATTCCCCCATTTCCCAGGTATTTCCCGTATCAAAAAAGTACAAAACGCGCTGTTTCACCGGCCTACCGAAAACCGCCTCCACCGCATCCGCATACGCGTCAAGCTGCGGGCGGTACCGCGCCGCGCGGGCGGCAAGCCCGTCCTTTGATACGCGGTCGGTTTTGAAATCCACGATCACAAAGCCCTCCGGTGTGTCGATCAGGCAGTCGATCACGCCCTGTAGCAGCACCTTTTCCTCCGGTGCGTCGGCCGCGACTGGAAAATACCGTGCGGCTGGCACCAGCACTGAGAACTTAAACTCCCGCCGCACTGAATGCTCCGCCATCAACCCGCGGTACAGTGCCGAGGTGAAAAACGCCCGAATCTTTTCCGGCTCAATCGCCGCCGCCTGCTGCGGCGACAGGATGCGCTTTTCCTCCAGCCGGTCGCGCTCGCGCTCCACGCCGCCTGGCGCGGCGGCCGCCGCGAAATTGCAGAACTGCATAAACAGATGGTGCGCCGTGCCGATCTCAGCGGGCGTGAGGCGCCGCGCCTCCTGCTCGAACAGTGGCGCACGCAGCTTCGGCTCGCGGCGCGGGGGCGCCGTCTCCTCCGCAGCCTCGTCCGCACGGTAGCCGCGGCCCACGCCGGTCGCGGTCAGCTTGCTGGGCAGCTCGGAAAGATAAGCGCGCGGATAGCTCAGGTAAGGCTTGACCTCGTATCCCGCCGTGTCCGTCTCCACATAGCGCAGCACCTCCCGCTCCGGCAGCGCCAGCTCGTCCGGCTGGTACACGCGCAGGAGGAACGCATCGTTATCCGTACCGCGCTCCGGCACCGACAAGCCATACTGTTCTTTCAGCGCGCGCGCGCAGGGGTGCCGCAGCAGCGGCGCGAGTATCCAGGCCAGCGGCGCGCGCACCGCGCCCATCGCATACTGCGGCAGCTCGTCCAACGCGGCCAGCCGCGCCCATTTTTCCAGCGACCGCTGCAGCGTCCCGCTTGCGCAGGTGAGGATGAGCTTCTCTTTCGCGCGCGTAAGCGCAACATACAATACGCGCAGCTCCTCGCTTACCATCTCGCGACGCTGCAGCACCGCGACCGCTGTGCGCTCGGCTGTGTCGTACTGTACGCCGCGGCTCCGGTCGCGGCACTTGCCGCCAATCCCCAGTGACTGATGCACCAGCACCGGCTCGCGCAGGTCCGCTTCGTTAAATTGCTTCGCGCAGTCCGCCAGCAGCACGACCGGAAATTCCAGCCCCTTGGATTTGTGGATGCTCATGATGCGCACCGCGCCGCCCGACGCCTCTGCGCCAACCGTCTGGAAGTCCTCGCCCGTTTCCTGCATGCCGCGCAGCAGGCGCACGAACGCGAACAAACCGCGGAAGCCCTGCCCCTCGAACGCCCGCGCCCGCTCGAAGAAAGCGAGCAGGTTGGCCTGCCGCTGCGCGCCGTTGGGCAGCGCGCCGTACAGGCCGAGCGCTCCCGTCTGGTCATAGATCTCCCACAGCAGACGGTACACCGGCTGGTCGCACGCGAAGCCGCGCAGGAAGTCCAGCCGCTGCAGGAACACCTCGACCTTCGGGAAAGCGCCGCGCGACTGTATAAGCGCGTCGTAATAGCTTGCCTTGCGGTCTGTCAGCCGGATATCCGCCAGCTCCTGCTCGGTGAAGCCGAACAGCGGCGAACGCAGCACGCCGATCAGGTCCACGTCCTGCCTCGGGTTGTCGATCACGTTCAGGAGCGAAACCACCGCGCCCACCTCGGCGGTTTCCAACAGGCCGCCGCGCTCCTCCGCGCTCGCGGAAACGCCCGTCTGCTCAAGCGCGGCGATGAACGTGCGCGCCTTGGTTTTGGTGGCGCGCAGCAGGATCACGATATCCCCCGGCGTAACCGGACGTAGGGCGCCCGTTTCCTTATCCAGCACGGGAAAGCCCTCGTCCAGCAGCGCGCGGATGCGCTGCGCGGCGAGCTGGGCCTCGAGCGCAGTCTTGTCGGGCGCGTCGTCGTCCTCGCCAAGCCCCGCCGCGTCCACCAGCAACACCTCGGTCCGATAGCGCGGGTCGTCCGCGTCCGGATAATAGTCCGCGCCCAGATGCAACGCTTCCCGATCGGTATACGCCAAGCCGCCCACCGTTTCGCCCATCACGGCGGCAAACAGATAGTTGCACGCATCCAGCACCGCCGCGCGCGAGCGGAAGTTCCGCCCCAGCACTACGCGGCGCGGCTGTCCCGCATCCGCTTCCCCCGCCTCGGCAAAGGTCCGGTATTTGGACAGGAAGATGGAGGGGTCGGCCAGCCGGAATCCGTAGATGCTCTGCTTGACGTCGCCCACCATAAACAGGTTGGTCCCATCGCGGGACAGCGCGCGGAAGATCGCGTCCTGCACGGCATTGGTGTCCTGGTATTCATCCACCGCGATCTCCGCGTAACCTTCGGACAGCGCTGCGGCCAGTGCGGAGGGCCGTCTCCCCTCGTACAGCAGGCGCACCGCAAAATGCTCCAAATCGTTGAAATCCGCCGCGTTCCGCGTGCGCTTGGCCGCGGAAAAGGCGTCGTCAAACGCATTTACCATGTCGATCAGCGAAAACAGCGCGCGCGCGGTCAGGGCGCGGTCGTATTCGGCCTCGGCCGCCGTAACGGTCAGCCATTTGCCGCGGATGGCTTTAGCGGCGTCCTTCCACTCCTCGCGCATCGCCTTGACTTCCTCAAGGAACGCCTTGTCCTCAAATTTACGCGCGGCTCCCAGCCGGTCGAACGTGATCGACCGCGCGGCCTCCACACAGGCATCCCACTCCCCGCCGCGCAGGGCTTCCAGCAGGCGCTCGGCGCGATTCAGATCGCTCGTCAGCGCGGGCAGGTAAGCATCGGCCAGGCCGTCGACGCCGGTCACCGCAGCCGCCGTCATGCGCAGAAACGCCGCGCCGTGCTCCGCCGCCGCGCGCGCCTGCGCAAGCAGGACGCGCCCGTGCGGCGTATCCATCCCGCGCGCGTACAGCCCCTGCCGCACCTCCTCCATGAAAGCGCGCGGGTCGGGATGCGCCTGTATTTTTTCGTAAGTGCCAAGGATGACCTCGCCCAGCTTCTTGTCGTCCCGCCCTGCGGCGAGCAGGTCGCAGAGCGCGAAAAAGCCCTCATCCCCGCGCTCATATGCTGCGTCGAGCACCTCCTCAAGCACCTCGGCGCGCAAGATCTTGCCCTCGTTCTCATCCATCAGCCGGAAATCCGGCGCGATGCCGAGCGCCGCCGCCTGCTCGCGCGCGAGCGACAGGCACAGCGCGTGTACGGTCGTGATCTTCGCGCGGTGTACCAGAAACATCTGACGGCGCAGGCGCGTATCGTGCGGCGCTTTCGCTGCCGCCTCGCCCAGCGCAGCGGAGATGCGCTCGCGCATCTCCGCTGCCGCCGCGTTGGTAAAGGTCACGAGCAGCAGACGGTCGATATCCACCGGATCGGTCGGGTCGGTCAGACGTGCGAGCACGCGCTCGACCAGCACCGCGGTCTTGCCCGAGCCTGCCGCCGCCGACACCAGCAGCGCGCCGCCCCTGTCATGGATGGCGGTTTCCTGCTCTTTGGTCCATTGCGGCATGTCATTCACCCCCTACCTGCTGCCAGAACTCCTCGTCCGACAGGTGCCGGAGCCACCGCGCCTTGTCGCCCGCCGTTTCATCGAAGCGGCAGGCGGCGCGGAAGTCACACCAGTCGCAAAAGCTCGATGCTTTATCCTTTTTGCACGGGTTTGCGGCCACACTGCCCGCGCGCAGCTCGCGCCCCATTTCGAGCAGCTTATCATGCGCATACCTGGCCAGCTTTCCAAACCGCACCAGGTCGGCCACCGCGGATTTCGCCGCGAGCGAGGGCGCGTCCTCCCCCTTTTTCACCTTGATCGTGACCGGAATAAACCGTCCGTCTCCTTCCAGCCCGTGCTCCATCGCCTCGAGCAGCTCCATGTCGTCGCTCAACAGGCCGCTGCGGCGCAGCGCCTTGTCGCGCAGAGCACGGAGCGCGTCCTCGTCGATATCGCGCGCCGCGTCGGGCAGCTCGTCCCGCACGGGGACGTACAAAACGCCCGCGGGTACGATTTCGTTGAACGTTTGGGTCAGACGCTTACGGTAGCGCTCCAAGCCCTCCTGCTGAAGTGCATACAGGTAGATAACGAGCTGCATGTTCAGCCCATACCAGATATCCGACAGGGAAAACGACTTTTTACCGCTTTTGTAGTCCATCACGCGCAAGTACAGCCGCCCGTTTTTGATATACCCGTCCACGCGATCCACCTTGCCCGAGAGGGACACTGAAACCTCCCCCTCCGCGCACAGGACGGGCGGCAGGTCGCCGCCGCGCGAAAAATCCACCTCATAATCGATCGGCGCGAAGTCGGAAACGCGCAGCTCGTCAATCACATTGTCCAAGATCTGCTCAACCGTGCGCGTCAGCCGCCCGAACAGATAGCGAAAGCGCGCGGTCTTGTTCTCCATGCCGCCCAGTTCCTCCTGCACATACTGCCGGACCGCCGTGCGGCAGGCACGCCGGACCGCCGCTTCCTCCGCAGCCGCCGCGCCGCCCGCGCCTTTCCCCAATGCAGTCAGCGCATGCTCCAGCACATAGTGGATAAACGTGCCGGTTTCGAGCGCGTCAAACCGCGCCACACGGCGCGGCCTGGCTTTCAGGCCGTACTGCATGAAAAACGCGAACCGGCAGGAGTAAAATGTGTCCACGCGCGAGGCGGTCAGGTTGAGGCTTTTTCCATATAGCCCCTCTATCGTATGCGGGCTGGTCAGCGGCCCCCGTCCGCGCCGCTGCTGCGCGGCATGGTGTACCCGCTCGTCGTCGCGGTAAAAACCGTAGGCCGCGCGCACCGCCGCCGTGCGGTCGCCGGACAGGTATGCGCAGGCCATTTCGACCGCCGGACGCTCCGCCTGCAGGCGGTCCTGCGCTGTTTCCGTCTGGTGCGTGGAAAACAGCACGTCGGGCAGCAGCCCCCGCACCACGCCCACAAAATACGACGGGCGCGTCTCCCCACCCACGGCGTCGCTCATATGCCAGGTGAGCAGCAGTTCCTCAGTGGGGCAGGCAAGCGCGCGGTACAGGGTCTCCTGCTCCATGAGCAGACGCTCCACGCCGTAGGCTTTCAGTTCCACCCCCAGCGCGTCCAGCTTGTCCCGCTCCATATCGCTGAGCAGCGAGGCGGAGGAGGGCGCCTTGGGGATCAGCCCGTCGTTTACCCCGAGCAGGATCACGTATTTCGCGTTTTCCCCGCATGCGCGTTCGATATTGCCGCAGGTCACACGGTCGAGTGAAACGGGTATCGTACCCACGTCGTATTCGCCCAGCACCAGACGGAACAGCTTCGCAAACCGCTCCGCCGTCAGCGGCGTATCCCCGCATACCCATGCGAACTGCTCCATGGCGGACACCAGAATCTCCCACAGCTGGCGGTACTCATCCGCCAGCTGTAGGCGTCCGGCCACCTCGTGCGCGGCCGCGCGGTCGGCCATGCACCGCGGCGCGTCCACCGCGAGCAGGAAGTCGTACAGCGCGCGCACACAGCCGGATGCCGGCTGCTCCCCTTTCAGCCTTTCGCGCAGCGTGGAAAACGGGCCGATCAAACGCGCGCGCAGCGCGTTCAACTCCGCAAGCTGCGCCCGCGCGCGATCGTCGAACGGCTGACCGTACCCGTCCGGATGTTCGGCCCACTCCCGTTCCCATGCGCCGCCGCGGATATTCCAGGTCAGCGCGTAATTCTCCAGCTTGTCCGACTCCTCACGCGTTAGATGCATCAAGCCGGTTTTGAGACAGCCGAACAGGTCCTCGTATTTGAAATAGGACTGCGCCGCGTTCAGCGCGCCCGTGACCAGCGCCATCGGCGGGCGTGAGAGCAGGTCGGGCTTTTCCGCAAGGAACACCGGCACGTCATATCGCGCCATCGCCATGGCGAGAAACGCACTGTACGGCTCGATGTCACGCGCGGCCACCACGAAATCGCGGTAGCGCGCGCCCTCATCGCGCACCTTGCGCCGGATATAGGCCGCCGCGTGCTCGCACTCGTCAAACGGCGACGCGGCAGCGTACAGGCGCACCCCTTCGCACGACTCCTGCGGAACACGCACGGGCAACAGACCTTGTGCCTCCACCGCCGCCAGGCCCGCCGGCCGCGCAACCCTGCTTGCGCCAAGCTCGATGCGCTCCGCTTTCCGGTTATGCCGCTTTGCCATGCGCTCCAGAGTCTTGACCGTTTTGCAGCCCGTGACGAATATTTCCGGATACGCCATATCGCAGGCGACCGCCGCCGCCAGCGGCACGCCCGCCGCCAGCACGGCGTCGACCACGGCCAGCTCCTGCGGCGTAAAGCCCAGAAAGCCGTCCAGATACACCGCCGCGCCGTCCAGCACATGACTTTCTGCGAGCCGGTCGCGCAGATGGGTCAGCCGGTCGCGTGGGTCGGGCAGGGATTCGTCGCACAGACGCTCATACGCGGTCAATAACTGCGCCAGATCGGACAGCTTCGCTGCGAGCGCCGTGTCCCTGCACGTCTCCGCAGCGGCGAACAGCGCCTCCGGCGCGACCGCACAGGTCTTGCACTCGTCCACCACCCCCAGCGCCTCGCCGAGCAGCTCGGGCTTGTCCGCCAGACCGCCCCATACGGACAGCCCGCCCTGAACACGGCGCGCGGCCTCCTGTAGGGTGAGGAGCTGTCCGGCCGGTGTCAGCATCTGCTGCGCCAGCCCGCCGACCTCGGAAAACACCCGATCAGCCAGGCGGGAGAACGTCAGCACCTCGGCGGTGCGCGCGCCCCGATTGTCCGTCGCCGCGGCGAGCGACCGCTCCATACGGTGTGAATTCAGCTCCGGCACAAGTAAGATCTGCCGCCCCTCGCCGCTTTCACAGCGGGCGGCGATCTCCCGCAGGATTGCCGTTGTTTTGCCGCTGCCCGCGCGGCCGGTCCAAATGCGCATGGCACTCTCCCCTTCCATTGCTTTTTATCATACCATGAACCCGAACATGTGCGCAAGCTTCCCGCAGAAAAGGAAAATTTATGGTTGACTTTTCCGCAAAAATCGACTATACTTAACAAGCACGTTGCGAAACGCCTCTGTAGCTCAGTCGGTAGAGCAGGGGACTGAAAATCCCCGTGTCGGTGGTTCGATTCCGCCCGGAGGCACCATTTTATATGCGGCTGTAGCTCATCTGGTAGAGCGCCACCTTGCCAAGGTGGAGGTAGCGAGTTCGAGCCTCGTCAGCCGCTCCACCCAAAAACCTGTCCCGCGGACAGGTTTTTTCAGTTTTCTGCATGGCGGTTGACAACACGCCGCCGTTCAGTATACTCTCATATTAGGTGATTTGCATGGAACGTAAAACAAAGACAACCATCGAACGCGGCCTGTTAATCTCGGGTATCGCGATCGCGGCTTTCGGCCTGCTGACCGAGGGCATCAACTATCCCTGGGGTACGCTGGTCGGCAAGGAGACGATCGCGGCGGATCCTGCGCCGGTCTCCGAGCAATGGATTGAGCAAAGCCTCCCCGCCGAGGAGGATCTGGTTTACCTGACCGACTGCGACGCCTACGGCACGGCGACCGCTCCGGAAGAGGCGCTACAGGTTGGCGTGATCAAGCTGCCCAAGCTCGGCACCGCCGACAACGTGGTCGAAGGCACCGATCTGAAAGACCTCGCGCTTGGCGCAGGGCATCTCGCGGGAAGCGCGCTGCCCGGTGCGTCCGGCAACTGCGTGATCGCGGGCGACCGCTCCGACGATTTGATGCGTCATTTGGAATTACTCGGCGAAGGGGATACCATCCTGCTCGCCGACCAAGACACGCAATATACCTATACGGTATTCCAGGCGGTAACGGTCGAGCCTACTGAGGTCTGGGTGACCGAGCCTGTCGAGGGACGCGAGGCCGTGCTCACCCTGTTTACCGGTACGCCGTCCGGCTCTCTCAAACAGCGGCTGGTCGTCCAGGCGGAGCTGACCGCCTCGGAACCTCGCAGCTGATCTGTCCGTCCCGCACCGAGGCCGCCCAGAGGGCCTCGGTGCGTTTCATTTTCACCGGCGCGTTCTGTGCCGCTGCGTGACTGTTTACGAGGTTTCTTTATGCTACATGAATTTTCCCGCGCCGAGCTGCTGCTCGGCTCACAGGCCATCCAGACGCTCGCTGCGTCCCATGTCGCCGTGTTCGGCGTGGGCGGTGTCGGCTCGTTCGCGTGCGAAGCGCTCGCGCGCGCCGGCGTAGGCGAGCTGACGTTGATCGATAACGATACGGTTGCGCTCACCAACCGCAACCGCCAGCTTATCGCGCTTGCGTCCACGTCCGGTCAGCCGAAGGTGGACGCGATGCGCGCGCGCATCGCGGATATCAACCCGCGCTGCACCGTCCATGCGCTCTGCATGTTCTATACGCCGGACAGCGCGCTCGACCTCAGCCGCTTCGACTATGTGATCGACGCGATCGACACCGTGACCGCCAAGCTGCATCTGATCGCCGAATGCGACCGGCTGGACGTGCCGCTGATTTGCTCCATGGGAACAGGCAACAAGCTCGATCCCACGCGGTTTGAAGTTACGGATATTTACAAAACCTCGGTCTGCCCGCTCGCGCGGGTCATCCGGCTGGAATGCAAAAAACGCCGCATCAAGCGCCTGAAGGTCGTCTACTCCAGGGAGGAACCACGCACGCCCTTGCCCTCGGACGAGCAGAAAGGCACTGCGGGGCGCGCCGTACCCGGCAGCGTTTCCTTTGTGCCGCCGGTAGCGGGCATGATCCTCGCGGGCGAATGTATCAAGGACCTGACGGGCGTACGGTAAAACGCAAAACAGGAGCAGCTCTTGCTGCCCCTGTTTTGCGTTTTGGTTTATTCGGCCGGCTCTCCGGTCGGAAAGAAGAGTATGGTCTGCTGAGCGGTTCCAAGCGCCTCCCCCCTGATACGGACGCATCCGTCTGCAAAATCCACTTCCCCGACTGCGAACGGCACTTCGATCGCGCCGAGCGTATCCCCAAAACGGTCGAAGCAGGCAACGGTCTGCGCGCCGGTCCGCAGGGCATACACCCCCGCGCCATCGGTCGCCAGAGGCCCCGGCCGCTGGCTGACGGAAACCGTAAACAGAGTTTGGGGATTTCCGTACTCCGTGCAGCGGATATAGGCATACTCAGTGTCCGACAGCCAGCAGGCATAAATGTCCTGCCCCGTCTCGATCATCGCGTTGGCATAGGTTTCGCTTAAACGGCGGCCGGAAAAGTCATACAGCGTATAGTACCCGCTGTCCTGTGCGATATAAGTATCGCTCCATCGGTTCAGGAGCATCGGCGTTTCGCTCACCGTTCCCATCTTGCCATCGGTAATCAGGCAGTATGCCCCGTCGCGTTCTATCACAAGGCGGTCGCCGATCCCGCCGTACACCTGCACCTGATCGAGCGAAATATTCATGCGCCAGAGGGTATTCCCGCCGCGGTCGATCGCGCGGACGGCATCCCCCTCGCGGACGATCGCCCTGCCGTTTGCCCAGCCCGTGACCGACTGGTAGGTTTGCGTGCTGTATGTGCCGTCCGCATACAGGATACGGCTGTCCGCCGCGCCTTTTTCCATCGAGTACGCCCATGCCGAACCCGACTGCTCGTCCACGCCGTCAGCATAATAATCCGCCAATGTGTCGCCGGTTCTCAGGTTGCATAACGCGCACGCAAATCCGCTTTCCACATCCGGCTGCCAGTGCAGGCTTGCCCATTCACCCAACAGTCTGGCATCATAAAAATAGCCGTCCGTACCCGCAAAATCGGTCAGCAGACGGTTACCGGCTGCATCCTCGATATGTACGCGGCCCACCCCCGCGCCGGAATAGTCCACTACGACACGGTATGCTTCCCCTTGCTCTTTTGGGATCTCGGCCGCATACTGCGCGGCATATAGGCGCAGCATGGTTGCGATCGACTGCTCGCGGGTATACTCTCCCGCCGGCTCAAACGCATTGCCTCCCGTCCCCGTCATGATGCCGTGGCGGTAGACCCAGTTGATATCATTGCGCGCCCACGAGGCGATATCCGCGCCATCCGCGAACACATGCGGCAGACGGCCCTGCACGCTGCCGTCGTAATCCGCCCGCAGCGCGCCCAGCCGGTGTAGCATACTGGCCGCCTCCTGTCTCTGGAGTGATCGGCCCGGCTCGAACCTTCCGCCTCCCACTCCATTGACGATGCCGACCGACGCGCATAGCAGCACATCCCCCTCCTTACAGTCCGTGAACAATACGGTATCCTTTTCCACTTTACCCAGCAACCCTTCAGTTTCCCACGAACGGTAAACCGCCGCCGCCAGCGCGCAAAACTCTGCCCTTGTCGCCGCCCTGTCATAGGCGCTGTCCAGCTTTTCCGGCACCAGCCCCGCCTCGCGCGCGGTCTGCACCGCTTCCAGCGCCCAGTCGCTCGGCTGGTCCGCGGCCCCCGCCGGAACCGCCAGCATGCAGGCCGTCAGCACGGCCGCTATCCATCTTTTCATCGTTCCATCCTCCTTTTTATTCGGTACGCTGTCTGGTAATCTCGTGATAAACGATCTCGGCACGATAGGTTTCCGCCCCATCCTCCGCATAAACGCTTTCGGTGATCGTGCGCCCCTGCGCGTCATAGCACCGGATAGCAAGGGACGCCTCCGTTTACACGCCCTGCCGGTACCGAACGCTCGTTTCCTCCTCATACCGCGCGGCGGGTACGATATACGGCAGCATCCGCCAGCTTTCCGTGTCCGGCGCCACATAGCGCAGGCCTCGTAACGCCAGCGCGCCAAATGTCAGTCCATACACCGCCACAGCCGCCAGCAGTAGGCCGCACAAGCGCCTGAAGATCCCCTGCTTCATACCGGCCTCCCTTTTTCCCATTGTAACACAAAAGCCCCTGCGGATAAATATCCGCAGGGGCTTTGTCATTCTTTTGTAGCTTACGCTTCTGGAGCGTACAGGTCCTGCAGGCGCTTGAGGTGTGCATAGCGCTTGGTGGACTCGACCTCGGATTCGGAGAACAGCTTCTCGGCGCGATCCGGGAACGAACGGGTCAGCGCAGAGTAGCGAGCTTCGTTCATCATGAACTTGCGGTAGTCCTCGGTCTTGGGCTCCTTGGACTCCAGGATGAACGGGTTCTTGCCTTCTTCCGCGAGCTGCGGGTTGAAGCGGAACAGGTTCCAGTAGCCGCAGTCGACAGCCTTCTTCATCTCGGCCTGGCAGTTGGTCATACCGCCCTTGATGGAGTGCATCTCGCACGGGGCATAGCCGATGATGAGGGACGGTCCCGGATAGGCTTCCGCTTCCGCAATCGCCTTGAGAGTCTGGTTCATGTTCGCGCCCATAGCGATCTGGGCAACGTATACATAGCCGTAGCTCATCGCGATCTCGGCGAGGCTCTTCTTCTTGGTGGTCTTGCCGGACGCCGCGAACTGCGCAACCGCGCCGATGTTGGTCGCCTTGGAGGCCTGACCGCCGGTGTTGGAGTAAACCTCGGTATCGAATACCATGACGTTTACATCCTGGCCGGAAGCGAGGACATGATCCAAGCCGCCGAAGCCGATATCATAAGCCCAGCCGTCGCCGCCGAAGATCCAGACGGACTTCTTGGCCAAGTATTCCTTATGCGCAACGATTTCCTTGCAGGCGTCGCAGCCGGCAGCCGCGCCCTGCTCAAGCACAGCGGCCAGAGCCTTGGCCGGCTCCGCGTTAGCAGCGCCGTTGTCCTTGGTTTCCAGGAACTTGGCGATCGCGTCCTTGGTTTCGGCCGGAGTCGCATCCGCCGCAGCCATCTCTTCGAGCTTGGAGATCAGGCGTTCACGGATGGCGAGCTGGCCATAGTACATGCCGAGGCCGTGCTCCGCGTTGTCCTCGAACAGGCTGTTCGCCCAAGCCGGACCGTGGCCATTCGCGTCAACGGTGTACGGGCTGGTAGCAGCAGGACCACCCCAGATGGACGAGCATCCAGTAGCGTTGGAGATATACATACGGTCGCCGCAGACCTGGGTGATCAGGCGGGCGTAAGAGGTTTCGGCGCAGCCTGCGCACGAGCCGGAGAACTCAAGCAGCGGCTTCTTGAACTGACTGTCCTTGACGGAAGCAGTCGAGATCATGTCGGCCTTCTCGGCAACCTTGGCTACGCAGTAATCGAACGCATCCTGCTGGGCAGCTTCCTGCTCCTGCGGAACCATGGTGAGCGACTTGGTCGGGCATACGCCTACGCACACGCCGCAGCCCATGCAGTCGAGCGGGGAAACAGCCATCGTGTACTTGTACACGCCCTTGCCCTTGCCAGCCTTGATGTCCACGATCTTGGCAGAAGCCGGAGCGGCGGCAGCCTCTTCCTCGGTCAGCGCGAACGGACGGATGGTGGCGTGCGGGCAGACATAAGCGCACTGGTTGCACTGTACGCAGGTCTCGGCGTTCCAGGTCGGAACGGTAACGGCTACGCCGCGCTTCTCGTAAGCGGCAGCGCCGTGCTCGAACGAACCGTCAACATGCTCGCCGGCGAAAGCGGATACCGGCAGAGAGTCGCCGTCCATGCGGCCGATGGGCTCCATAACGTCCTTGACCATCTTGACGACTTCCGGACGGCCCTGCAGGTCGCGGTTGTCCGCTTCGTCCGCGGCATTCGCCCAAGACGCCGGAATCTCGACCTTGTGGAACGCGGTCGCGCCAACGTCGATCGCCTTGTGGTTCATATCGACGATATCCTGGCCTTTCTTCAGGTAGGACTTGGTAGCGGCATCCTTCATGTAGCCAATCGCTTCTTCCTGCGGCATAACCTTGGCCAGCGTGAAGAACGCGGACTGCAGGATGGTGTTGGTGCGCTTGCCCATGCCGATCTCGATCGCCTTGTCGATCGCGTTGATCGTGTAAAGCTGGATGTTGTTGGAAGCAATATAGCGCTTGGCAGCAGCCGGCATGTGGTGGTCAAGCTCTTCGTCGGTCCACTGGCAGTTGATCATGAAGATACCGCCCGGCTTGACGTCGCGGACCATCGGGAAGCCCTTAACGATATAGGAAGGATTATGGCAGGCAACGAAGTCCGCCTTGTTGATATAGTAAGGAGACTTGATCGGCTTGTCGCCAAAGCGCAGGTGCGAAATGGTCACGCCGCCGGTCTTCTTGGAGTCGTACTGGAAGTACGCCTGAACATACTTGTCGGTATGGTCGCCGATGATCTTGATAGAGTTCTTGTTTGCGCCGACCGTACCGTCGCCGCCGAGACCCCAGAACTTGCACTCGATGGTGCCTTCCGCCGCGGTGTTCGGCGCCGGCTTCTCCTCGAGGGACAGGTAGGTAACGTCGTCGGTGATGCCAATGGTGAACTGGGGCTTGGGCTCGGCCTTGGTCAGTTCCTCGTATACGGCAAAGACGGACGCCGGAGGCGTGTCCTTGGAGCCGAGACCGTATCGGCCGCCGATAACGACCTTATCGGTGATGCCGGCGTTCGCCAGCGCGGTGACGACATCGAGGTAGAGCGGCTCGCCCTGCGCGCCGGGCTCCTTGGTGCGGTCGAGGACCGCGAGCTTCTTAGCGGTAGACGGAATCGCGGCCAGCAGCTTGTCCGCGCGCCACGGGCGGTACAGACGGACCTTGACAAGACCGACCTTTTCGCCGTGCGCGTTCAGGTAATCGATCACTTCCTCCGCCACGTCGCAGATCGAACCCATCGCGATAATCACGCGGTCAGCGTCGGCAGCGCCGTAGTAGTTGAACAGCTGATAGTCAGTACCGAGTTTGGCGTTGACCTTGCCCATGTACTCCTCTACGATCTCCGGAACAGCGTCGTAGAACTTGTTGCAGGCCTCGCGGTGCTGGAAGAATACGTCGCCGTTCTCGTGCGAGCCGCGCATCATCGCATGCTCCGGATTGAGGGCGCGCTTGCGGAACGCCTCGACAGCGTCCATGTCGCACATTTCCTTCAGGTCCTCGTAGTCCCAAACCTCGATCTTCTGGATCTCGTGGGAGGTGCGGAAGCCGTCAAAGAAGTTGATGAACGGAACGCGGGACTTGATGGTCGCCAGGTGCGCGACCGCGCCCAGATCCATCACTTCCTGCGGGTTGGTTTCAGCCAGCATGGCGAAACCGGTCTGGCGGCAGGCCATAACGTCGGAATGGTCGCCAAAGATGTTCAGCGCATGGGACGCAACCGTACGCGCCGAAACATGGAAGACACAGGGAAGCAGTTCGCCCGCGATCTTGTACATATTCGGGATCATCAGCAACAGGCCCTGAGACGCGGTGTAGGTGGTGGTCAGCGCACCGGCCGCAAGGGAGCCGTGTACCGTACCCGCAGCACCCGCCTCGGACTGCATTTCGATCACCTTGACGGTTGTACCGAAAATGTTCTTCTGACCTGCGGCTGCCCACTGGTCAACGCTGTCTGCCATGGGGCTGGACGGGGTAATCGGATAGATACCCGCGACCTCGGTAAACGCATACGACACGTGCGCGGCCGCAGTGTTACCGTCCATGGACTTCATCTTTCTTGCCATGTTTATATCCTCCTATTCAGTTATAACATGCTGAAGGGGTGAAAAAGGACCTTTCCGCACCAGTTTTGCGCCGAAAAAGCGATCTTCACCAACCGTATTTATTTTAGCACTCCTCCCTCCAATTGTAAACACCCAATATGACAAATTCATAACGATTTCCGCTTTTTCGGAACCGATTTCATATCGTGAAACAAATTGCTCTTTTTGTACCATAAATATTACATTTAGTTTGCATTTGACGTTTTGCATTGCGGAATTTGACATTTTGTAGTATAGTATTAGCGGTAAGAATTGGCGTTTCGGAGGGGCTTAACATGGTATCGCGTGTCTTCTCAGCCGGCCTGCGTGGCATCGATGGATATATCGTCACGGCCGAATGCTTTCTGTCCAGCGGCCTGCCCCGTTTGGATATCGTTGGCCTGCCGACCGGCGCGGTCAGCGAAGCTGGGGAGCGTGTGCGCGCCGCAGTCAAATCCCGCGGCTTCGACTGGCCGGTTTCCCGCCTGACGGTCAACCTCGCTCCCGCGGATACCAAAAAGGCCGGCGCCGCCTATGACCTTCCGATTCTGCTTTCCATCCTTGCGGCCGCGGGCGAGATCGATCCCCTGCCGCAGGACGCCGTCTTTCTCGGCGAGTTGTCCCTGACCGGCGAGCTGCGTCCGGTGTGCGGCGCACTTTCTATGGCGCTCGCCGTGCGGGACGCCGGCTTCCGAACGGTATTTGTCCCACAGCAGAACGCGGCCGAGGCCGCCTATGCCGCCGGCGTCACCGTGCTGCCGGCGGCCGGCCTGGACGACCTGCTCGCCCACCTGAACGGGCGCCGCCCGCTTTCTCCCTGTCTCCCGCCTGCCGCGCCGCCGCCGTGCAGCGCGCCCCTCGATTTCTCGCACGTCATGGGGCAGCACGCGGTCAAGCGCGCGCTCGAGATCGCCGCTGCGGGCGGACACAATATTATTCTCTCCGGCCCGCCCGGGTCGGGCAAGAGCATGATGGCAAAATGCTTCCCCACCATCCTGCCGCCTCTGTCCGATGCGGAGCGGCTGGAGGTCATCCGCGTCTGGTCGGCGGTCGGCCGCGGCCAGGAAGCGGTTGGCCGCGCGGAGCGGCCGTTCCGCGCGCCGCACCATAACTCCTCCGCAAACGCAGTCGCGGGCGGCGCGGGTGCCGGCGGGCGGCTCCCTGTCCCCGGCGAAGTCACGCTGGCCCACCATGGGGTATTATTTCTGGACGAGCTGCCCGAGTTTCACCGCGATGTGCTCGAAACCCTGCGCCAGCCGCTCGAAGACGGAAAAATCACGATCTCCCGCGTTGCCGGGCAGGTCACTTATCCGGCGCATTTTCAATTAATCGCAGCTATGAACCCCTGCAAATGCGGCTGGTATGGAAGCGGCCGCTGCACTTGCTCGCCCGCTTCCGTGCAGCAGTACCTGCGGCGGCTGTCCGGCCCTCTGCTCGACCGCATCGACCTGCAGATCGCGGTACAGCCTGTCGAATATGCGGCGCTGGCTGCCCGCGGACGGGCTGCCGAGGAGCCTTCGGCGGCGATCCGCGACCGCGTGTGCGCCGCCCGCGTGGTCCAGTACCAGCGGCAGGGCGACGGTATCTGCAACGCCAGAATACCGCCCGCGCAATTGGCGCTGTACTGTGCCCTGTCCGACGACGCTTCCCGCATATTCGCGGCGGCGTTTGAGCGGCTCGGCCTCACCGCCCGCGCGCACGACCGTGTGCTGCGCGTGGCGAGAACGGTCGCTGATCTGGCCGGCAGCGCGTCCATCCAGTCCGAGCATCTTGCCGAGGCCCTACAGTACCGCACGCTCGACCGTGCGGCCGCCGATTGACCCACTTCCGCGCGGCGGGTTGTGGAAAAGCCTGTGTGTATTGTGAATAAATTCCTTTTTCAACGGTTTTTCCCAGGTTTTTGCGCTTAACTATTCCATAAAATATCCTAATTCTCTTTATTGAGACACAAGGAGGTCTTTCCCTATGTCCCATCCCTTTGCCCGCCGGGCGGGTGCGTTGGCGTTGACAGCGGCGTTGTTCGTCCAGCAGGCCGGCGCGCTTTCCAATATTTCCTCCTGGGCGGAGGAGGGCGTCGCAGCCGCGCAGGCTGCCGGCCTGATGCCCAGCGCGCTCGAAGCGCTCAACGCAAAGGCCGAGATCACCCGCGCGGAATTCTGCGGCATTGCCGTAAACGCTTATAAGGCGGTGAGCGGCAAGGCGGTGTTCGCTTCAGCCAAAAAGCCGTTCCGCGACTGTGACGACCCCAATGTGGTCGCGGCATATGAGCTCGGCCTGGTAAGCGGCCGCGGCGACGGCATTTTCGATCCGGACGCCAGCATCAAGCGGCAGGACCTCTGTGTGATGCTGTATAATATCCTGGACGCCGCCGGCATCGACGCCCCCGCCATCGCGGGCGATGCCTGCGTGGAGGATTATCCCGACGTTCCGCAAATCAGCGATTATGCGGTCAACGCCATGATTACCATGGTCGATTATACGATCGTAAACGGCATTTCCGCCGCGGACGAGGCTACGCTGTTAGCGCCTAACGGCACGGCGACACGCGAGCAGGCCCTTATCATGGCGGAGCGCTTTTGCCAGGCCTTTGAGGACCAGGAGCCTGAAGCGGAGCCTTCCGACGAGGAGGGCGCTGTTTCGGTCCCTGACTACTGGCTCGATCCTGACCTTATGTTCCCCTCCACGGAAACGGACAAAATGATGCTCGTCTACGGTGTGGGCGGTGAAAAGTATCAGACCGCCGAGGAGGCCGAGGCGCACATGGTGGAGATCTCGGTTCCGGTCTGGCGGCTCCAGGCCGACGGGAGCAAGACCTCCAGCACCGCGTATATCGAGGTCAATCAGTCGCTCGCCCCGATTTACGAGGCAATCTTTGAGGAAATTTATAACGGCGACGAGCAGTTCCCGATCAAAAATGTCGGCTGCTATTCCTGGCGCACGGGCGAGCATTCGCAGGGTACCGCGATCGATATCAACTGGGAGGAAAACATGGAGGCTACTATCAACGCGGACGGCTCGCTCACCCCGACCACCGGCACGCACTGGTCGCCCTACGAGGACCCCTACTCCATCCCAGAGGGCGGGGATGTATACAACGCTTTTACGAAATACGGCTTTTCATGGGGTGGGAACGCCTGGTCGAGCAAGCGCGACTACATGCATTTCAGCTATTTCGGACGATAAATAACACGGGAGGGCGGCATAATGCCGCCCTCCCGTGTTTCATCCCGCCCTATCCCCCGGCAAGGATGCTCGTCCGGTTTCTGTAGTAATACAGCACGCCCACCGCATCGGCCAGCGCCCAGCCGATTGGCACCGACATCCAGATGCCGGTCACGCCCAGCGCAGGGACAGCCGACAACGCGTAAGCCAATGCCACACGCGTACCCAGCGAGAATACCGTCAGCACCACTGACATCCCGGGCATCTTGACCGCCCTATAAAAGCCATACAGCAGGAACAACAGGCCGATACCAAAATAGAACGCCCCCTCAATCCGCAGGTAGCCCACGCCGGCCTCGATGATCGCTGTGTCCCCAGCGTCGACAAACAGCCCCATGAGCGGACGGGCCAGCGCGCATACCGCAAGGCTGATGGCCGCGCAGAACGCGAACGCGGACAGCGCCGCGCTTTTTATCCCGCGCCGGATCCGCTCCGCCTTTCCCGCGCCGTAATTCTGGGCGATAAAGGTGGAAAACGCATTGCCGAAATCCTGTACCGGCATATAGGCGAACGAATCGATCTTGACCGCGGCGGCAAACGCCGCCATCACCACCTTGCCGAAGCTGTTGACCAAGCCCTGCACCATCAGGATGCCGAGGTTCATAATCGATTGCTGCACGCAGGTCAGCACCGACAGGCCCGCGATCTCACGGACGATACCGCCGTCCCAGCGGATATGCCGCCGCGCGACCCGCAGCTCCGGAAAGCGGAGCAGGTAATACAGCAATATCCCCAGGCCGGACGCATACTGCGACAGGACGGTCGCAGCCGCCGCGCCCGCCACGCCCCAGCGAAAAACAATCACGAACACCAGATCGAGCGCAATGTTCATCACCGCCGCAATACCCAAAAACAGCAGCGGCGTGACCGAATCCCCGACCGCGCGCAGCAGATTGGCAAAGTAATTATAAAGAAAGGTCGCCGGAATGCCGAAAAAGATGCAGAACAGGTATTCCCGCATCAGTCCGACAACCTCCCGCGGCACCTGCAGGGCGCGGATGATCCAGTCCAGCCCGGCAAACGAGAGGAGGTTGAGCAGCAGTGCCGCCGCACCGATCAGCAGGAACGACAGAGCGAAGCTGGTCCGGAGCCGCTCCATATCCTTCCGCCCAAACTGGATGGAGAAAAACGCGCTGCTCCCCATACACAGCCCGAGCAGGATAGAGGTCAGGAACACCATCAGCGTATACGACGAACCGACCGCCGCCAGCGCGTCCGCCCCCAGAAAGCGGCCCACGATCAGCGTATCCGCCACGTTATACATCTGCTGTAGCAGGTTGCCCGCCATCAGCGGCAGGGCGAACAGCAACAGCTTTTTGGTGATATCGCCCTCTGTCAAATCGCCTCGCATACGTCCACCTTTTTTCTAAACGTAATTATTATCTTTCTTTATGCAATACTATAGTAGCAATATTTTATCAATTCGTCAATCATATATTTCTATTTGTTCCTTCCCTGTGTTATACTATCTTATATCATCCAACCCTGAAAAGGAGGCTTCCCCATGTATCTGGACTGTCTGGACGCCCTCGACCAAAAGATCCTCACCCTGCTCACACAGAACGCTCGCTATTCCTATTCCGAGATCGGCGAGCTGGTCGGCCTTTCGCGCGTCGCGGTGAAAGGCCGGATCGACGCGCTGGAGAAAAAGGGGATCATCGAGGAATACACGACCATCATCAACCCGCAGAAAATCAGCGGCGCTGTATCCTGCTACTTTGAGATCGAAACGGCTCCCGACGCACTGAACGCCGTGATCGACCGGCTTTATCAGTGCGGCACCGTCACCCAGATCTACCGCATGAGCGGCAATTGCTGCCTTCATGTGCATGCTGTCGCCGCCTCGCAGGACGAGCTTGATACGTTCATCCGGAACGAAATCGACCGTCTGGACGGTACGGTCAGCGTGAAAACACACGTTATCTTGTCCCGCATCAAGGATGTCAAGGGGCTTCGCCTGTAACACAGCTGTCCCCCTTCCCGCTTCGGCGCCCATGCCTGCGCCACAGCTTAACCAGCGGTTGAATAATCCAACCGTTGGTTAAACTTCGCCTCCATTGTGCGGCGGCGCGTCATATGATACGATAGGCATGACAAAGAGCCCTTTGATCCTATTTTAGAGAGCTGGTTTTCTTGATGGAACTGCAAATTGGAAAAATCATTATGCAAACACGCCGCGAAAAAGGGATGACGCAGGAAACGCTCGCTGACATGGTAGGCGTGTCCGCCGCCGCAGTCAGCAAGTGGGAAACCTGCGCAAGCTATCCGGATATCACGCTGCTGCCGCCGCTGGCCCGCGCGCTCGGCCTGTCCGTGGACGCACTTCTCGATTTCCGCCGCGACCCTGCGCGCGAGGAGCAGCTTGCCATTTCCAGCCGGCTGCATCAGGTATTTGACGACCAGGGCTTTGACGCGGGCGTGCGGGCGGTCGAGGCGGTACTGCGCGAATACCCGCACAGCGGCTCGATCAAGCTGCTCGCAGGCGCGCTGTATTATCGTTACATCGCCGCAGCCCTCAACCGTGCGGAGGATACGGAACAGACGGCGTCCGATATTACGGAGCGATGCCTCGCCCTGTTTGAGCAGGGGGAACAGCAATCCGAGGAAACCGGCGAAAAGCAGGTTTCCCGCTCCCTGCGCATCAGCATGCTCACCATGCTGGGCCGTTATGAAGAGGCCGAGGCGCTGATCGACAGCCTGCCGCCAAAGCAGGGCATCGATTCGGATGAGCTGCGCCTGTCCCTTTACCTGGCACAGGAAAAGCTGACCGAGGCAGAGCAGCTTGCGCGCCGCGCGCTGCTGACCCATGTGGGCGAGGTATCAACCGCGCTGATGAGCCTGACCACCATCGCCCGCCGGCAAAAGGCGTTTGCCGCCGCCCACCGTCTGGTTGACGCCTACCGCGCGGTCGATGCTCTGTTCGGACTTGACCGGTCGAACGGCCTGCTGCTCGGCATCATGCTCGCGCAGGATGAGGGCGACCAGGCGCAGGCGCTTGACCTGTTCGAGCAGTATATCGACACGCGCCTTGCCTATACGCTCGATTACCGTGATAACCCGTTTTTTGCCGCGGTGCAGACGCATGTCCCTACAAGGAACGATATTATTGAAACACACCGCCTGACGCTCCGTGCTATCGAGGAGGACGAGCGGTACGCGCCCCTGCGGGACGAGCCGCGCTTCCAGGCTGCGCTCGACCGCCTGCGCGCGGCCATTCCGGCGGAAAATTGAACAAACAAAATGCCCGAAACGGAAAACCGCTTCGGGCATCACTTCTTTTGAGACGCGTTTTTCATATTCAGAATGGAACTCCCCTGTTTTTATTGCCGGGAAATAAATATAAAAAAACCACGCGGCCGCATTTCAATCCCGATGCGCGCCCTGCGTGGACCAATCCATAAAGCGTTTTACTTTTCGCTTTGCGTCTCATGCTCATCACCGAAAATCAAATCATCGATGTCCGGCCGGTCGGGCTTTTGCGGGATTCGGATATGTCTCATCAGCCTTTGCACCTCCTCTTATTGATTTATCTGTTATCCAGTATAACATATTATGCAAAAAAATCAAATAAAATTCCTGTAAAGTTACACAAATGTAACAATTTTTTCGACACGCCGCACCGTTCCCCGCCGCAGCCGCGCGGCCGCCAAAAAAGAAAAAGGCCGTAAAACGGCCTTTTTCACAAACAGCAAGCGGTTTCCGCAGAGCCTTCCGACCCTTTGGGGATCAAAGCGCCGCCTTCGCCTTTTCCGCCAGCGCGGCGAACGCAGCCTTGTCGTTGACCGCAAGGTCCGCGAGCATCTTACGGTTGAGGTCGATGCCGGCTTTCTTGAGGCCGTTCATAAAGCGGCTGTAATTCATGCCGCAGGACTTGGCGGCAGCCGAAATACGGGTGATCCACAGGCGGCGGAAGTCGCGCTTCTTGTGCTTGCGGCCGATATACGCGTACTTCAGGCTCTTCATAACCGCCTGGTTGGCTACGCGGTAATGGGTGGATTTCGCACCCCAGTAGCCCTTGGCACGCTTGAGGATCTTCTTTCTTCTTTTGCGCGTCATCATCGCGCCCTTAACTCTTGCCATTGTGATTGCCTCCTATATGAAAGATATGATTTTACTTACTTATACGGCAGCAGACGCTTGAGCTGCGCCACATTGGTGGAATCCGCAAAGCCTTCCTTGCGGAGGTGGCGCTTGAGCTTGGTGGTCTTTCCGTGGCCGTTGAGCAGATGGCGCTTACCAACATGGCCGCGCTTGAATTTACCGTTCTTGGTGACGGAAAATCTTTTCTTTGCACCGCTGTGCGTTTTGATCTTAGGCATAAGGGTTTGCTCCTCTCTGAATTTGCGCTGAAAACGCGCTTTTTGGTTTACTTGTCTTTTGCGGGCGCCAGGAACATAAGCATCTGACGGCCTTCGAGCTTGGGCTGCTTTTCCACCGTGCTGCATTCCGCGCACAGCTCCGCGAAGCGATGGAGCAGGTCCTGACCGAGCGACGCATGGGTGACCTCACGGCCGCGGAAGCGGACCGAAACCTTGACCTTGTCGCCGTCCTTCAGGAAGCGGCAGGCATTTTTCACCTTGGTATTCAGGTCGCCGACATCGATATTGGGGGTCAGGCGAATCTCTTTGATCTCCACGACACGCTGATTTTTTCTCGCTTCCTTTTCCCGCTTGGCCTGTTCAAAGCGGAATTTGCCGTAGTCCATGATCTTGCACACCGGCGGCTTTGCCTGCGGGGCGATCTTGACCAGGTCCATGCCTTTTTCCACTGCGATGTCCTGCGCCTGCTGGATAGGCACGATGCCGAGCTGTTCGCCGTCGTCGCTGATCAGGCGGACTTCCTTGTCGCGGATCTCTTCATTGATCTGATGTTCCATGCTGCTGATTGGTAAGCACCTCCAAACAAAAACGGATTAAAATACAAAAAGAAAAAAGGACCGGCCCTTTACGGTCGTCCTCCATCACAAAAGCGCAAAGCTGCCCTGCGGCTTTGCAGAATGATTGACCCGTTTGCTCAAGCGCTGCGGGTGAGGACGCGGCCTTCTTCTTTGTTACCTGTATTACTATAGCAGAAATAAAAGGCAAAGTCAAGGCTTTATTTCTTGCGTTCCTGCTGGTATGATAATTCGCATGGGCGGCATACTATGACAGTGGCGCCGCCCCGATAATTTGGCTTTACAAATCCGGCGCGATTTGTTATGCTTAAAGCGGGGAGAGCAATCCTCCCCCAATCTGAAACCAAACACAAGGAGGTGCCGGAACCATGAGCGAGGAGTACGGCAACGATTTTGTCACGCTGATCGATGAGGATGGCAACGAAGTGGAGTTTGAGCACATCGACACCGTGGAATATGAGGGTACGACCTATCTGGCGTTTATTCCGGCTGAGCTTGCCGTTGAGGAAGACGCGGAGGTCGTCATCATGCAGATCGTAGAGGAAAACGGCGAGGAAATGCTGGAAGCGGTCGAGGACGACGAGATCGCGGATGCAGTGTTCAATATCGTGATGGAACGCGCGGAAGCGGAGGAGGACGAAGAGGGCTGATCCCCTTTTCTTTCCGGCATCCGGCAAGGCTTTGCCGGATGTCACCCTGCCCTGTGCGACAGCGGCCTTTTTTTAACCCACATTTTTAGTACGGGATTTCGGAAAGTTTTGGCATCGAGCAGCAGGCCTCCCGGGTATACACGGATGTTGGAAGCGCAGACATGCCAAACAGAAAACCCACCTGCCAAGTCGTGCAGGTTACTAATTGGGCCGCATCGGCAGGGCGGGGCTTATTACCTTTCGGGCGCATGCGCCCCGCGCATTTCAATGGAACGGCAGCCGCTGTGCGGCTGCTTTTTTATTTCCCCCGCCTGGAAACGCCGTCCGAAGCGCTCGGCTTTTTCTTGCCCTGCACAGTAAAATGCGGTATAATAAAGGTGTGATTTCTTATATTGTCGCAAGAAAGGTGGTTTCCTTATGCAGCAGCCGATCCGAATCATCTCCCATGCCAACAAGCGCCTTTACGCGGATGCGATCCCCGGGCATTTCGCCACAAACCATTCGCACATCAATTATTATGTCGATATGTCCGAAATCAAGCACAATATGTCCATGGCGCTTGAAGCGGCACGCAGCATCGCTTTCCACTTTAGCGCGGTCAGTGTGGACACACTCCTGTGCCTGGAGGGTACGGAATACATCGGCGCCTATCTGGCCCGCGAGCTTTCCTCCTCGGGTATCGGCAGCCTGAATTCCGGCAAATCCGTCTATCTTGTCGAGCCGGACAACAACGTCAACGGGCAGTTCATGTTCGCGGACAACCTCCGCCCCATGATCGAAAACCGCAATGTACTGGTGCTGGTCAACACGGCCTCGACCGGTCAAACCCTGTCCCAGACGCGCGAGTGCATCGAATATTACGGAGGTCGGGTCGCCGGCTATTCCGCGCTGTTCTCCAACCTTTCCGAGTTGGACGACAAGCCGGTCGTCCGCCTGTTTTCGGGCGAGGATTTCCCGCATTACCATAATTTTGTCCGCGGCAAGGACTGCCCCGCGTGCGCGGCCGGCGTCCCGCTGGACGCTATCGTCACCCCGCGCGGATACACCAAGCTGTAAGCCCGTGTGGAGGCATCCGTCTGTCAAACGCAGGCGCATCCAGAGAAAAAGGCCGGAGGGAATCAATCCTCCGGCCTTTCCTTATCGCAGCTTCGCCGTAGGCAGCAACCGGCTCTCGGGCAATGCGCGCGCCGCTCGCAGACCTCCACATCCCCGCCCTGGAGCCGCAGCAGCCTGCCGTTGACCAAGCAGTCCGTCAGCTTGCGGCGGGCAGTGTTGTAGATCGCCTGCACCGTGGTGCGCGCGACCCCCATCTGCACGGCGGCCTGCTCCTGCTGCAGGCCCTCCAGGTCGATCAGGCGGAGCGCCTCGTACTCATCCAGCCCCATGACAACCGGCTCCCCCGCGCAGCCCATGCCGCGCGGGCCGAATTCCCGGCAGGCCGGCAGACCGCATACCCTGCGGCACTTTTTCGGCCTTGGCATCCACGTTTACCCGTGGCAGTGGCCGCCACAGGTGTGGCCGCCGTGCGAGGCGCAGTCATGCCCCTCGCCGTGATGCTCGTGGTGGCTGCACCGGACATCCGGATCATACTGGAGCGAGCCGGCCAGGAACGCCCCGACCGCTTCGTCCGCCCCGCCCTGCACGCCGCCCAGCAGGCGGATGCCGGCCTCGGCCAGCGCGGCCTGCGCGCCGCCGCCGATGCCGCCGCAAATCAGCGTATCCACGCCCTGCGCCGCCAGGAAGCCCGCAAGCGCCCCATGCCCGCTGCCATTGGTATCAACAATCCGCGAGGAAAGGATTTTTCCGTCCGCCGTTTCATATACTTTGAACTGGGCGGTATGCCCAAAGTGCTGGAATATCTGTCCATCCTCATAAGTGACTGCGATTTTCATATTGCTGCGCCTCCGTTTTTTATTTTCGGCATATGCCGGTTATAAGTATAGCATAACACTTTTCCGGCATATGTCAATAACATTTATTTTCCATAGGAAAAAGCGGCCCTGCGGCCGCTTTTCATCCTCCCTCTATTTTCTTAAAAATTCCGGCAGCCGCCGACGCGCCTCCAGCCGGTAGATGCGCGCGCCCTCGGATGAGAACTTCTCCTCATATTCGGTCATCACGTTGCCCTCGAAATCCGAGCGGTGCAGGTCGAGCGAAATATTCTGGAGCAGCCAGCCGTACTGACAGACCTCCGCAAGCGTCCACTCAAAAAAGCGCTGGTTATCGGTCTTGAAGCACAGATCGCCCTGCTGCTTCAGCAGCTCGTCATAGACCTCCAGATACGCGCGCCACGTCAGGCGGCGCTTGCGCTGGCGGTTAGGCGGCCACGGGTCGGAAAAGTTCAGGTAGATGCGGTCCACTTCGCCCGGGGCGAACACCTCGCGCAGCTCGGCCGCGTCAAAGGATACGAACCGCAGGTTGGGCAGCGGGTGCTGCTGGCAGCGCTCCGCCGCCATGATGAGCGCGCCCTCCTCCCGTTCGACCGCGATAAAGTTGATCTCCGGATACTGCTCCGCCATGCCGATCGCAAAGCGCCCCTTGCCGCAGCCGATCTCCACATGCAGCGGGTGGTCGTTGCCGAACAGCGCGCGCCAGCGGCCGCGCTTTTCCCTCGGCTCGAACGCCATCACATCCGCGCACGCGGCAAAACGAACGTCCAGGTTTTTCTTTTTGCGCATTCTCATGCGTTGATATTCCCCTTTTTTGTGTTTTCAGCCCTCTTATTATAGCCTGCCGGCCAGCCGTTTGCAAGCGGATTCCGCGCGGTCCCCTATTGTCCTCGCCCGCTTCCAGTCTTTGCCGGCAAGAATAACTCTTGGGAAATCGGCCGAACTGTGTTATAATGAGTCATATTGAATTGGGGGAACGCAGTATGTTCAAACGCTCCAGCGGCGTGCTCGCGCACGTCACTTCTCTGCCCTCGCCGCACGGCGTGGGTACCATGGGCAAGGCCGCGTATGATTTTGTGGATTTTCTCTCCGCCGCCCGTCAGACCTATTGGCAGGTCCTGCCGCTCGGCCACACCGGTTTCGGTGATTCGCCGTATCAGTGCTTTTCCGCAGCGGCGGGCAATCCGTACCTGATCGACCTTGACCTGCTGGTGGAGGACGGCCTGTTGACCGTGGCCGAGGTCAGGGCCGGCGACTTCGAGGCATCGCCGGACGAGACGGATTTCGAACAGCTCGCGGATACCCGCTGGCCGCTGTTCCGCAAGGCGTACCGCCGCGTTGACGACACGCTGCGCACCAGGATCGCCGCGTTCCGTGAGAAAAATGCCGCCTGGCTGCCGGATTATGCGCTGTTTATGGCGCTTAAAGAGGAAAAATACCACAATATGCCGGTCTATCTTTGGCCGGACAAGGCGGTGCGCGACCGCAAGCCTGCCGCGCTTAAAAAGGCGGCCGCCGAGCTGCGGGACGAGATCGACTTCCGCATCTTCCTGCAATATGTCTTTTTCCAGCAGTGGGACGCGCTGCATGCCTACGCCAATGAAAAAGGCATCCAGATCATCGGGGATATCCCGATCTACGTTTCCGCAGACTCGTCGGATGTGTGGACGCACCCGACGCTGTTCAAGCTCAAGGCCGACCGCAGCCCCAAGCTGGTCGCGGGCGTGCCGCCCGACTACTATTCGGCCACCGGTCAGCTCTGGGGCAATCCGGTGTATGACTGGGACGTACACCGCGCGGAGAACTACGCCTGGTGGGTCTGGCGCATGAAGAGCAACATGGCGCTGTTCGATGTGGTGCGGCTCGACCACTTCCGCGGCTTCGCGGCCTACTGGGAGGTCAAGGCCGGATCGGAAAACGCGATCAATGGCCATTGGCGCAAAGGCCCGGGCATGGAGCTGCTCCGCGCCATCGAACAGGCGCTCGGTCCGGTCCGGCTCATCGCGGAGGATCTGGGCGTGCAGACCGACGAGGTGCGCGAACTGCTCACGGAAAGCGGCCTGCCGGGCATGAAGGTGCTGATCTTCGGCTTCACGCCGGACGAAGACAATGAGCACCTGCCGCATAACTTCGTGCCGAACAGCATCGTTTACACCTCCACGCACGACTCCCAGACCGTATGCGAGCAGATCATGGATATCTGCACCGAGCCGGAAAAGCAGTTTGCCTACCGGTACCTGCGCACCTCGCACAGCGAGGCCATGGGCTGGAGCGCGATCAAAAGCGTCTGGGCCTCGCCCGCGCGCATCGCCATGACCCCCCTGCAGGACCTGCTCTCACTCGGCGCGGACGCGCATATGAACACGCCCGGGACGATCGGCGGCAAGAACTGGCGCTGGCGCGTGCGGCGGGAGGCGCTCAACCCGACGGTTTCTTCCCTGCTGGCCGAGATCACGCAAACCTATATGCGCGGCTGAAGCCGCGCCCACTCAAACAGATAAAAAGGATAGCGATAGCATGAAAATCAACACGGCAATCTTTGATTTGGACGGTACCCTGCTCAACACCCTCGGCGACCTGTGCGACAGCGTCAACTGCGCGGTCATGCGGCGCGGCTTCCCCGCTGTGACCGAGGAGCAGACGCGCCAGCGCGCGGGCAACGGCGTGCGTAAGCTGGTCGAGCGCTGCATTCCGGAAAACAAACGCACGGAGGCCATGGTTGACGCCTGTCTCGACGACTTCCGCACCGCCTATAACGAGCGCATGATGAACCGCACCCAACCGTATGACGGCATCCTCCCACTTCTCAAGGAGCTGAAAAAGGCCGGTGTTTCGGTCGGCGTGCTTTCCAACAAATACGATCTGGCCGCCAAGGGGCTGATCCGGCATTATTTCGGTGATCTTGTGCAGGTCACCTGCGGCGAGCGGCCGGACACCCCCCGCAAGCCCGATCCGACCAGCGCGCTCCAACTGCTGCGCGAGCTGGGCGGCGACGCGGCGACCGCCCTCTATATCGGAGACAGCGCGGTCGATATGCAGACCGCGCAAAATGCCGGCCTGGCCGCTGTCGGCGTGACCTGGGGCTTCCGTCCGGCCGAGGAACTAAAGGCGGCCGGTGCGCAGGCATTGGTAAGCGACCCGTCCGAATTGCTGCCGATGTTCGAACGCGGCTTGCCGGGGGTAGACGCGATCTGCAGGGCTTTCACCGCGCGCGGCTTCGGCTTTACTTACTTCCCCACCGCGCAGGAGGCACAGCGCTACCTGACCGACGCCTGCGCGGGCAAATCGGTTTCTCTCGGCGGCTCAATGACGCTCAAAGAGCTGGGTTTTCCGGAAGCCTTTGCCGGAAACACCGCTGTCCACTGGCACTGGCTCAAGCCGGGTGAATTCTTCCAGACGCCGGACATTTATCTCTGCTCCGCCAACGGCCTGTCGGAAAACGGCGAGATCGTTAATATCGACGGCACCTGCAACCGCGTCGCGGGTACGCTGTTCGGCCCGAAGCGCTGCATCTTTGTCTGCGGCATCAACAAGCTGTGCCCCGATCTGGAAAGCGCGATCGACCGCGCGAAAAACGTCGCCGCCCCCCTCAACGCCAAACGGCTTTCCGGAAAGGATGATCCGGAGATTGTGGAAAAGCTCTGCCGCGCCATGGTGATCCACATGGGACCGCCCACCAAAATGGAAAAGTGCGAGGTCGTGCTGATCGGCGAGCCGCTCGGCTATTGATCTTTCCGGCGCGTTTTGCGAAAAACGCGCCTTTTTTCCTGTCCGCAACCGCCGGTTGCGTAATTTCCAGCCCCGCTTGGTGGCATGCAACCGCTTTTTCCGGTAAAATCAGGACCATCAAGCAAGGAGGTAAGCAAACATGACGCTTGGAGAAAAAATCATCAGCCTGCGCAAACAGCGCGGCTTATCGCAGGAGGAGCTGGCCATTACACTCGGCATATCGCGGCAGGCGGTTTCCAAATGGGAGACCGAGGACGCCACGCCGGACACGGATAAGGTAATCGCGCTCGCAGACTATTTTAACGTCACGACCGACTGGCTGCTGCGGGATATCGAGCCGCCCGAGACACATGCCGTTACGGACGCGCACATGTCGCCCGTCCAAGCGCGGGCGGGCGCTCCCCTGCTGCTCTGCCTGACGCTGGGCGCGAGCGCGTGCGGGGTGCTGCTTCTGTTTTACGGCTGTTTTGCTTCCGCAAGCTCGATCCCCTCGGTTATCGGCATGATTTTACAGATCTGCGCCATCACCATAGCGACAGGCTTCGGGCTGTATTTGAAAAACAGTGCGGACACCATACAGGGGGCGGGCTTTATCCGGTCTTTCTGGCGCGTGAATATCTGGATGGTCGCGCTGCTGCCGGTGCGCATGGCCTGTTCCGCGTTTATGCAGCTGTTGCGGCTCATCCCTGAAGAGACGTTGTCGCGCCTGTGGACCGGCCTGCCGCAGCCGCTCTGGCAACTCGGACGGGTGCTACTGTTCGCAGGCGTGCCAATCGCCCTGTATGTGGCGGTATGCCTGTGCGTCACGCTGGTGCTGTGCCGCCCCAGAAAAACAGGATGAAAAAACATCTTTTTTCATTATTTGTTCTTGACAGCTTGTACAGTCTTTGCTATAATAAGTATCGCGCTGGTAAGTCCAGCGCGATAGCCTGCGGCTGTAGCTCATCTGGTAGAGCGCCACCTTGCCAAGGTGGAGGTAGCGAGTTCGAGCCTCGTCAGCCGCTCCAATAAACAAAAACGCCTGTCCAAAGGACAGGCGTTTTTGTTTTCGGCATCGCGCGGTTTCGCTCCACGCAAAAAGCGGGCGGCCTGTGAAAAGGCCGCCCGCTTTTAACGTTCTCCCTCGATCAGTTTGCGCAGCTTTTCTTCTGTCATCCCTGTATGGATATCGCCGTCCCATTTGACGCAGGGGCCTTTGCCGCATTTTTTCATGCAGCCCGTCACCTTGTAGCGGAAGCCGGCTTCCGCCGTGCCGCCCACCTGTACGCCATAGGTCCGTTCCACAAAATCCGACAGCGCCGCCCGCTTGGCGCAGTTTTTCCCGCCGCAGACAGACAGTGTATGCGGTGCGTCCTCCGTTCGTATCGACGGATACCGCTTGAGCAGCGCGTCGATGAATGTCATTTTCAGCTCCAGCTTTTCCGCGGTCTTTTCCAGCGCTTTCTGCGGTATGACGCCGCCGAACAGCGCCTGGACCTCCCGCAAAAGCTGGATCAGCTCGTTCTGGTCACAGGTAATGCCCCGATCGCGGTAAGCCTTAATGATCTCCTTCAGTTCTTCCTTGTGCTTCATCGCATCCTCCCACCAAATGATACAGCAGCTTTTCAAATTGTACGCCGTGCATCGGATTGGTCTGCTGCGCCGCCGTATAGGCGATGCAGTCCTTGACATATTCGCCCGCGCGGTCGCACGCCGCAGCCAGCTTTTCCCCGTTCAGCAGGCTGCCCAGCATCACAGAGGCGAACAGATCCCCTGTTCCCGGGTAATACCGGTCGACGCGGCGGTGCAGGCTCAGCGCGCCACCCTCCGCCGTCAGACAGCCCGAGCCTATGCGCCTTTCCGCAAAATCCAGTCCGGTCAGCACAACCTGCGCGCCATACCGCGCGCGCAGCGCGCGCATCCATTCCCAAGCCTCCTCCGCACCGCGCGGCTTGCCGGACGGATCGCGGTCGAGCAGAATTGCGGCTTCGGTCGTATTGGGGGTGATGATATCCGCGATTGCGCAAAGCTCCCGCATGCGGGTACACATCTCAGGCGTGTAGGTGTCGTATATCCTGCCATTGTCGCCCATCACAGGGTCAATCAGGGTGATCCCATCCACGGCCTTCAGCCGCCGCGCCGCCTCCCGCACCCGATCGATCTGATCCGCTGAGCCAAGAAAGCCCGCATAGACCGCTTCAAACCGCAGCCCCAGCGCGTCGTACTGCTCTATTGTTCCCTGTATCGCGCCGGTTAAGTCGGTCGTCACCCAGTTTGGGATCGCTGTGTGGGTGGAAAACACCGCTGTTGGCAGCGGCACGCACTGATGTCCCGCCGCGGAAAGCACCGCAATGATTGGCACGAGCGACGAGCGCCCGAATCCGGACAGGTCGTGCAGCGCCAAAACTTTTTTTTGCATGAAAGCCTTTCACATCCTTTTCCCTGTCCATCATACGATGGATCGCCGGCAAAGTCAATGCTCCTTTACGCAACTGGGCGACGTGTTCCTTGCTTTCCGCCGGCCAAAATGGTAAAATAAGAATAAAGCTATGCGCATTTACCAAAGGAGTATTTTCATGCTGAAACGACGTATTTTATCTCTTTTTTTCCTGCTTACCCTGCTGCTGCCCACCGCTTCGGCCGCAAACGGCAGCGCGGCCAGGGACGGTATCCGCGGCGTCTGGGTTTCCAGCGTTTATAATATCGACTATCCCACCCGACAGGGCATGACCGCGGACGAACTCAAAAGCGAAGCGGACGCGATTTTGGACAACATTGCGTCCATGGGCCTGAACACCGTGTTCTTTCAGGTCCGCCCCTCCGCGGACGCGCTGTACCAGTCCGAACTTTTCCCCTGGAGCCGTTATGTGAGCGGCACGGCGGGCCAGGCGCCCGACGGCGGCCTCGACCTGCTCGCCTATTGGGTAAACGGCGCGCACAGCCGCGGCCTACAGCTCCACGCCTGGATCAATCCCTACCGCATCACCAAGGACGGCGAGGCGGAATGGGCCGCGCTGCCGGAAAGCAGTCCGGCCAAGCAGCATCCGGAATGGGTCGTGCAGTACGATTGGAATTACTATTTTGACCCCGGCCTGTCCGCCGTGCAACAGCTCGTCATTGACGGCGCGGAGGAAATCGTCCGCAATTACGAGGTGGATGGCATCCATCTTGACGATTATTTTTATCCAGGGCCTGATTTTAACGACGCCACCTCGTTCGCGCGCTACGGCGGCGATTTTGAGGATATCGGGGACTGGCGGCGCGACAATGTCAACACGCTGATCGCCGAACTTGATACGGCGCTGCATGAGCTTAACCCCGACCTCTCTTTCGGCGTCAGCCCCGCCGGTATCTGGGATAACCAGTCCTCCAACCCCGAAGGCAGCGAAACCAACGGCCGCTCCTCCTACCGTGAGATATACTGCGATTCGGTCGAATGGATCGAGGCCGGCACGGTTGATTATATCTGCCCCCAGCTCTACTGGTCCATCGGCTACGAGATCGCGGACTTCGAGATCCTGCTCGACTGGTGGCAGAACGTTGTGGCAACCAGCGATGTCGCCCTCTATATCGGCATCGGCGCGTACCGCGCGGCCGAGGCGCAGCCCGGCGATGTCTGGTATGGCACGGCCGAACTGCAACGGCAGTTGGACATGATCGAAAGCAGCATCGATGTGCAGGGCGAGGTGTTTTTCAGCTATTCCTCCCTGATCGATACCGCCAACTGCTCGTCCATGCTGGCCAAACACTATACCGAGATTGACGGCGTCCCGCCCGGAGACGCCACCGGCGAGTCTGCGCAGCACAGCAGCCTGCTGGAAATCCTTTCCCGCTTTATCACCAGCCTGTTTTATTAACTGATTGGAGGCGTATCCCCTTGGCCGACCTGCTTTCCCGTGAATACGAGATCAATTACAGCCATGTTGATAACCGCGGCATCGCAAAGCCGTCTTTCCTGTGGAACATCATGCAGGACGCGGCTACCGTACACGCGGAGGCCCTGCATCTCGGCCCCGCAGACCTTCATATCCTGTGGGTACTGTCTCGGATGCGCGCCACTCTCCTGCGACCGTTGCTGCCCTACGAGCGCATCCGCTGCGAAACCTGGTGTCCCGGCATCCGCGGCGCGAGCTGGTACCGTTGCTTTGCGTTTTTTGCCAACGAAAAGCTGGTCGGCGAGGCCCAGTCCATGTGGGTGACGCTTGACCCGCAGACCCACCGCATCCTGCGGCCCAGCGGCTTCCCCGCGGCCGCGGATTACCTACATACGGCGCGCGGTGCGTTATTCGACCCGCTTCCCAAGCTCTCTTGCGCGTCTGTCAAACCACATCATGTCCACCCCGTCCTATATTCCGACCTGGATGTCAACAACCATGTCAACAATGTCCGCGTCGTCGAGCTGATCTCGGACGCGCTCGACCTGCAGCGGCAGCCGGGCTTTATCTCCGAGCTACAGGTCAACTACACGGCGGAAACCACGTTCGGCGAGCAGCTCGCACTTCTCTGCGGCACGGTGGGCTCGGCCCGCTACGTCCGCGGCGAGGCAGATGGAAAACCGCATTTTGAAGCGCTCGCCACAATGTCCCCTCTGGAAAGGCAGGTACCCTGAAGCATGACCGATCTGATAAAGCAAACGGCCGACGATATCCTGCGGATCTGTAGGCCGGAAAAAATCATCCTTTTTGCCGAAAAACGCACGATGGCGACCGGCAAGCTCAAAGCGCTCAGCCTGTGCGTCATTGTGCCGGACGACGTGGACTGCCGTAAGCTGCGGCCACGCCTGCACCTTGCAATCTCGGCCGATGTGCCGGTCAATCTGAGCGTGTATACCGCCGAGGAATGGGAAGATCTGTGCGCCGACGGAACATCGTACGCCGCCTGGATCGCCCGGAAAGGCCAGGTAATCTATGAGTCGACGACGTAAAGGGGCCTCCGACAGTCATTTCTATTACAAATGGCTGGACAAAGCGCTGTGCGACCTGCAGTGCGCCCGCCTGCTTCTGACCTATGGCGGCGACCCTTACAACACCGCGTTCCACTGCCAGCAGGCGATTGAAAAAGCGCTCAAGGGCTATCTGCTCTATCGCACCGGCAGACACTTTGACGGGCACAACCTCACCTATCTGTGCCGGCAGGCCATCCGCATCGATCCGGATACGTTTACCGAATACCTCGATGAAAGCGCGGCGCTCAACGACCTTTATATTGAAACGCGCTATCCCACCGACCTCCCTTTCGAGATCGACGAGCGCGAGATCCGGCGGTATCTGGATATGGCCGAGCGCATGTTCGCCGCGATCCGCAGGGAGCTTTACGCCGGCGGCCGGCCGCACCGCATCGAAGAATAATAAAAGCCTGCTGCGTTCCCCGCAGCAGGCTTTTTGGGCCTTTATGCCCGTTCTTTTCCTTTTTCCGCCTTGGCCGCCAAGCCATGCCGGATCGGCTTCCATTCCACCTTGTTCACCAAGGCGGCAAGCGAGATCGGTATGTACGTCAGCATAAACAGCGGGAACGTGAACATAAACACAATCTTTTTCCATGCCGGACCATCAATTTTCTTCCATTCGGATAGCATCGTGACCGCCCCGAACAGGAACAGGCTGAACGAAATCCCCTTAATTGTCATCCAAATAATCCACCCCAGCATACGCAGCACGCGGTATGTGATAAACGCCGGCTGCGCAAGGCTGCTCAGACAGGCGAACAGCGCCAGCGCCAGCACGCCGAGCGTGACCAGGTTGCCGGGCGCGACCGTCATCAGCATATCATAACAGGACATGCTGTGGCGCCCGCCGCGCAGGCAGCCGCCCAGAAGCGCGCCGGTATAGCGCGCGTCGATCTGGTAAAAGCCCTTGGTCCAGCGCATTCGCTGATCCCACGACTGCCGGAACGCGGTCGGCTGCTCGTCGTAGATCACGGCCGTGCCGCAGTAGCCGATCTTCCGGCCGCGGATCGCGCATGAAATAGAAAACTCAATATCCTCGGTCAGCAGATGGTAGGGCCAGCCGCCATCCTCGCGTATCACATCCGCCGCGACCAGGAAGCCGGTGCCGGAAACCGCGCAGTTCACCCCAAGCTGGGTGCGCGGGCGGTTCAGGTAGCGCGCTTCCCTCAGGAACCACAGCGCATAGCCTGCAGAAATCCAATTGTCGCAGAAGTTTTTGGAATTGCGGTAGCTGGTCAGGGCCGCGTATTCGCCGGTGTCGAACATCTTGTTCATTTCCCGCACAAACTGCGGGTCAACCAGATTGTCCGCGTCAAACACGAAGAAGCCTTCGTAGGCCTGCTCGCCTTGGTCCTCAAAAATGCGGCGGAACAGATAATCGAGCGCATATCCCTTGCCGACCTGCACCTTGTTAAACCGCTCGTAAACGATCGCGCCCGCCTGGCGGGATACCTCCGCCGTGCGGTCTGTGCAATTATCCGCAATCACGATCACGTCCAACAGTTCGGCGGGATAGTCCTGCCTCTTAAGGCTTTTGATCAGGTCGCCGATCACGTTCTCCTCGTTGCGCGCGGCGATAATCGCCGCATAGCGGTGCAGCGCGGGGGCTTGCTTCCCGCCTTTCCCTTTTCCGAAGAAGCCGATCAGCAGGTAAACGATTTGGTACGCATAGGCTGCGGTAAAAAATATGAATAAAACAAAATGTAAACTTTCTAAAAAGCGAAGCATGGCGAAAACTCGTCTCCTTCATTCCCACTCGCAAAGTTACTCTCTCTAATTCTTGTACTATCATAGCACTATTGCCGTATTATGCAATAAGTTTTTGCCGGAAATTCACAACCTCCTTGCATTTTTCACTGTTCGCACAAAAAACCAGATATTTTTTCTGTAATTTTCATCACACTTTTTTGTCGTATTTCTGTCACATTATTTATTGTAGTATAGCAGAAAACCAGACGGATTCCATGAAGTATTTCTTAAGTTTTTTGGTATTTTTCCCTGCCGTCCGTCACATTGGGCCGTTTAACCGTTATCGTGATGAAAAGAGTCCTAGTTATAACGTTAAAAAGCACAAGGGACACGGTTCAGTGTCCCTTGTGCTTTTCCCTGCGCTTTTGCCGGTGCTTCTCATAGCGTTCCGCAGCCTCCCTCGCTTTTTCCTCCCGCGTGCGGATGCGGCGCGCGGTTTTCCCCTGTTCGCGCTGGGCGGCAAGCGCCTGCTGCGCCCGCGTACCGGTTCCCGACCTCTCCACCGCCTGACGGGCGGCGCGTTGGCGGCGCTTGGGGTTATCCGGCCGCGCCGGCCGCTCGCCCACCGGTATCGGCGGGCTGAACCGCAGCCGCCGCCAGCTTTGCAGCAGGAACGCATACACCTCGTGATCCTTGGGCTCCGCGCCGAACACCGTCCGGCTCGCCTCATACCAGTCGCCGCTCTCCCGCTCATACAACACGGCCCAGAACGGGTCGTCAAAATACACGGTCACACGGCAATTGACTGTGCGCATAGAAATTCCTCCTTTATTGGTTCTGCGCACAGAGAACGGACAACCAAAGGAGGCAGGTTACTGGCGGCGGTTCCCCGTCGCGTCCGGACTACCAACCGGACCGTGTTTTTATCTCTGCCCTTTCATTATATAATGACGGAACCCATCCGTCAAACCAGCAAAGAAAAAGCGCCGCATCCGCGGCGCAATAGGTTAATCCAGATTTTTCTTTTTCAGCATATACCAGGCGAAAAAGCAGCCCCCAACCGAGATCGCCAGCGGAATCCACCAGACAAAATCGCCCGGTATCCGTCCTCCCTCTATATTCATCCCATAAAAGCCAAAGATGATATTGGGGATCGTCATGATGATGGTCAACACGGTCAGCACCTTCATGATGATGTTCAGATTGTTGGAAACAACCGACGCGTAAGCGTCCATCGTGCCGGACAAAATACTCGAATAGATGCCGGCCATTTCGATCGCCTGCCTAATCTCGATCAGCGCATCCTCCAGGATATCCCGATCGTCCTCATACAGCTTGAGTACCCGTCCGCGCAGCACCTTTTCCATTGTGACTTCGTTGCCCTTCAGAGAAGCGGAAAAGTATACCAGCGATTTGGAGAGGCCCAGAAGCTGGATCAGCTCTTCATTTTTAAGCGAATCATACAAACGTTTTTCAATTCGGGTGAAGTCGCGTTCAATCATGCGCAGGTTTTTCAGAAAGCGGCCCGCCACCCGCAGCAAGATCTGGAACACAAACCGCGTGCGCATCGCCGTATGGACGCCCTTTACCGCGCCCTCCGCGATTGATCGCAGGATGATGCTGTCGTCCAGGCAGACCGTGATAACCGCGTTCTGCCCTACTACAATCCCCATTGGCAGGGTGCTGAACATCTGCCCGCCATCTTCGACCGAGCTTTTCTCCACCATCGGAATGTCGACGATCATCAAAAGCTGGTCGTCCTCCGTCTCGACACGGGAGCTTTCCTCCGGATCAAGCGCCGCGCGGATAAATTCCTCTTCCACCCGCGCCACCCGCGCGATCTCCTCCAGCTCGTCCGAGCTAGGATGCACCATATTGACCCAACAGCCCTCCGTAAAGCCCGAAAGCTCGGTTACGCGGCCGTCGATCGTCTTGTAAAATTCTACCATATCTTACCGCCTTTCTGCGGCGGCAATTATCTCTCTGCGCCACCGCGAGCTTTTATTTTTTTTATACTTCGAGGGTCCGCACTCACGGTGATCACACTCCTTTTACCCAAACTTTACAAGGCCTTTTCAGACCAAAACAGCCCTTTACAGGGCTGTTTTGCATGATTACACAGGCACCAACAGAATCAGCGGTGATCCTTATCAAAAATGCGCATCAGCACGTCGAACGCCGCGTCGTCCGAACCAAGCTCGTTCGACTGGCTGCTCTTGGCGGAAGCGGACTTGTCCTCCGCCGCCGCGGTCGACGCCTCGGTGAACAAGCCGGAGGACGCCGGCTCCGGAGCCTTTCCATCCATATTCAGCTTCGCGGAATTGGGGATGTTGTCGAATCCGGTGGCAATAACGACTACGCGGATCTCGTCGTCCATCGTGTCGTCGATAAACGCGCCAAAGATGATATGCGCGTCCGGATGCGCCGCCTGCTGGACCATCGTCGCAGCGGTTTCGACCTCATCCAAGCCGATATCATCCGAACCGATAACAGAAACGATAACACCGTGCGCCATATCGATCGAGGTTTCGAGCAGCGGGCTGGAAATCGCCATGCGCGCGGCCTCCGCCGCCTTGTCCTTCCCAGCAGCGCGGCCCGTGCCGATATGAGCATAGCCCGCGTCTTTCATCACCGAGGTAACATCCGCAAAGTCCAGGTTGATGAAGCCCGGCACGGTAATCAGCTCGGAAATATTCGCGACCGCCTGCCGCAGCACGCCGTCAGCGATCTCAAACGCGTTCTTGAACGTGATCTTCTGTTCGGAAACATATTTCAGGCGCTCGTTTGGGATGATGACCAGCGAATCGACGTTCTTGTTCAACTCGTCGATGCCGCCCAGCGCCTGCTCCAGACGCTTCTTACCCTCGAACGCGAACGGGCGGGTGACAACGCCGACCGTCAGGATACCCATTTCACGGGCGATCTGCGCCACGACCGGCGCCGCGCCTGTGCCGGTGCCGCCGCCCATGCCTGCGGTGATGAACACCATATGGGTGTTGGCCAGCGCCGCGGCGATCTGCTCCTTGCTCTCCTCCGCAGCCTTGCGGCCGATCTCCGGGTTTGCGCCCGCACCCTGTCCCTTGGTCAGCTTCTCGCCGATCTGGATCTTGGTGCCGGCCTGAGAGAAGTTCAGCGCCTGCATATCTGTATTGATCGAGATAAACTCAACGCCCTGCACGCCGCTTTCGACCATGCGGTTGACCGCATTGCCGCCGCCGCCGCCCACGCCGATGACTTTGATATTTACTACATTATCCAAGCCCTGTTCAAACTCAAAACCCATTGTTGCCATCCTCCGTTATGATAAAAAATCTTTCAGATTATCTTCGTTACACAATATCAACGGCCTGTCCCTGTCTGGAAGCAGAATGGACAGACAGCCCCTATTGTTTTAATTTTACCTCTTTTTGTTCTATTTTGCAACACATATTAGTGAATCCCTCAAAAAAATATTGAGTTTTTCTGTATCTTTCCACCAAAGGCGGCGCCGGTATTTTTCACCAATATCCGGCATCCCTCCGCTGTGAAAAAGCCTTTTGCGGGCGCTGCGATCTTTTAATGGCACAGGGCGACGTGCCGGTCATTCGGAACCCTCCGAACCGGCGGCGCCGCTGTCCGCCCCGCCGTCGGCTTCCCCTGCATCGTCTCCGCCGGCTGCGTCCAGCGCGTCCGGATCGACAATGGGGCTGTCATCCGTCTCCTGTCCGGTTGCGGAATGCGCGATATTTTCCGCAGTATCCGGCACAAAATGCAGCCTGTTTTTCGCATCCCAGTACAGCCGCCCGATATCGGAGGGTGAGAGCCGCCCATCGATCACAGTCTGCGCAAAGCGCAGCCGGTAGGCAAGCTGTTCCATCGTGCCGACGCGGATATCGAACCGGTCCAGATAGCCGACGCGCACATCGGTGAGCGACTGCAGGTTGATGAAATCGGTTTCCGAGAGCATGTCCGCCGCGTCCAGCGTTTGCAGCACGGTCAGCAGAGCGTCCACATAGGCATCCGCAGCCGGCTCCAGCGTCTGCCCCGGCCGGACCGCCTCAAGCGTCACGCCGGCTACGACCGGCAGGCCGTTATCCGTCGCCGCCTGCTCCAGCACTTTGCCCTGCGCGCTGACCAGATAGTACACGCCGTTAGTGGAAACAGCCACTGCCGCCCGGCACTCGGTCACTGTGACGACCAGCGCATCCGGCAAGTGGCGCCGGATCTGCACGGTTTCCAGATAGGGAAACTGCTCCAGCAGGCTATTTGTCGTTTTCACCTTGTTCCAAAGATAAAGGTTGTCACCTTTTTTCACATCCATGCCCGCGACGATCTCCTCGGGCGTGTATTTGGTGGACCCTTCCACGGAAATCGTGTCTACCTTGAAAAAGACCGTCAGGGCGAGCACGGCAGCCGACAGCAGTATGCCGACAAACAGCAGCCGGCCGACCGTATGGAAAAACCGCTGCCGCCGGTTCGCCCGTTTCCTCATCTGTTCCGGCGTTTTCTGTTTTCGCTTCCTGCGTCTCATGCAAGCGCCCCTTTGCCTTATTTTTGCCGCTCGCGGACAGCCTGCATGATCTCGCGGTAAATTTTTTCGCTTGCGTCATGCGCGGCCAGGCGCGTCGCGTCGCGCCCCATCTGCCGCAGGCGTTCCCGATCGGACAGCAGCTCCCCTATCTCGTCGTACAGCCGCTGGGGCGAAGCGTCCTTCTCCAGCAGCACGCGGCAGCCGCCCGCCTGCTCGAGCGCGCGCGCGTTTTTCTCCTGATGGTTTTCCGCCACGAACGGCGAAGGCACCAGTAGCGCGGGCCGCCCCAGCATGCACAGCTCGCCCATCGTCGCCGCGCCCGCGCGGCAGACGATCAGGTCAGCCGCCGCCATGCGGTCCGCCATATCATAAATATACTCAGTCAGTTCGATATTGGGATGCTCCCGCAAAGCCGCGCCTTGCTCCTCCGCAAGCCGCGGCATCCAGTCGCGCGCCGCCGCGCCCGATGCGTGTACATGCCGGTACGGCACATTGTTTTTGCATTCCAGCGCGATCGTACCCGCCATGTGCTCATTCATATATTTCGCGCCCATGGAGCCCCAGAACGAGACGACAAGCTGATCGTCCTCAGACAGGCCGAAGCGGGCGCGCGCCTTTTTCCGGTCCGCTGATAAAATTTCACCGCGCACGGGCGCACCGGTCACGACCACCTTGTCGCCGCCGCCGAGCAGCATTTCCGCCTGCTCAAAGCAGACCAGCACGCGGTCCGCCTTTTTTGCCAGCATTTGCGTCACCTTGCCCGGCAGTGCGTTGACCTCGAGCAGCACGGTCGGTATCCCCATTTGCTGCGCCGCGCGAACGACCGCGAACGATGCATAGCCGCCGCAGCCGATCACGCAGTCCGGCCGCGCCTCCCGCAGCAGCTTTTTCGCCTTGCCGACCGCGGATACGGCGAGCCGCGCCGCTTTCAGGTTATGTGCAAGCCCCTTCGGGCTCATGGAGCGGGACAAGCCGATGATCTCAATGGTATCCAGCGGATACCCCTCTCTCGGGACAAGCTTGTTTTCAATACCGCGCGCCGATCCTGCGAACCGGACAACCGTGTCCGGATGCTTCTGCTCAAAATACCGCGCGATGGCAAGCCCGGGCGTCACATGCCCGCCCGTGCCGCCGCCAGTGATATACAGCTTCAAACCTGATTTCCCCCTATCGCTTCATTCTTCGTTGCGCGCGTCTATCCGCATATACCGCGATATATTCAGCAGTATCCCCATTTCTCCGAGCTGCATGAGCAGCGCCGTGCCGCCATAGCTGAAAAACGGAAGCGCCGCACCCGTCACCGGAATAATGCCTGTGACGACGAACAGGTTCATCAATGTCTGTATCGCCAGCTTTGCGGTAATGCCGGTCGCCAGCATCGCGCTGAATTTATCCGGCGCCGCCCGCGCGACGCGGAACCCGCGGTAAATCAGATAAGCGAACAGCAGAATCACCAGCAGCGCGCCGATAAAGCCCATTTCCTCACACCATGAGGCAAAGATGAAATCGTTCTGCGGTTCGGGCAGGTACAGGTGCTTCTGCCGTCCCTGCCCAAGCCCAAAGCCGAAAAAGCCGCCCGAGCCGATGGCGATCTGGCTCATCGCCCCTTGGAAGCCCTTATCCGTCATATCCGAAAACGGGTCGAGCCATACCGCGAAGCGATCCCGCACATGGGAAAACATGAAATAAAACGCCGTCAACGTTCCGGCGCCCACCACGCCGATCGGAACGAAATACCACAGCCGCATGCCGCCCGCGACGAGGATGCACACACCGATGCCGCAGACAATCATCATCGCCGAGGTATGCGGCTCGAGCGCCAGCAGCACAACATATACCGCAAGCAGGAAGCCGTATGGCCGGACCAGCCCCTTAAAGCTGCGCACGCTCTGCGCGTCGCGCGCGATCCAATACGCGAAGCACACAATAACGGCGAGCTTTGCCAGCTCGGACGGCTGAAAACCGAACAGCCAGCGCCGCGCGCCATTATACCAGGTGCCGATGCCCGGTATCGCAACCAGAATCAGCAGCACGACCGACACCGCCAGAAACGGCTTGTAAAACCTAGCGTACAGCTTATAGCTAACCTTGGAAATAACGATCATCGCGACCACGCCAGCTACGGCGACCATCCCCTGCCGCGTAACGAAATGCAGGGAATCGCCTTTGAAATTGTAATAGCCGGTCGAATAGCTCGCGGAAAACAGCGCGACCAAGCCGATCGCCAGCAGCAGCATGACCGAAAAGAAAATACCCGCGTCCCAGGCATGGGCGCGCACGCGCGTCCGCTCGCGGAACCGGCCGTCGGAGGGCTGCAGCGCCGTCTCGCCCCTCTCTTCCGCCCGCATGGCGGGACGGTTCGCATACCGCGGTCCTGCGGTCACCCTGCGCACCGTGCGCGCTTGTCTGGTTGTCGTTGCCATGTGGACACCTCCGAACGGGCTTTGAATTGTAAACAGTTTACAGAACCGGCGCCAGCGCTACATAATACGCCAGCAGGCAGAGCAGAATGGTCGCGCCGGAAAATATCAGCACGATCTTCTTTTCGCCCCAGCCACACATCTCAAAATGATGATGGATCGGCGCCATCTTGAACAGGCGCTTGCCGCCGGAAACCTTGAAGTATGTTACCTGCAGGATGACAGACAGCGTTTCGATAATATAGATCAGCCCGACCAGCAGCAGGATCAACGGCATATCGCAGGCAAACGCCAGACCTGCCACCGCGCCGCCAAGAAACAACGAGCCCGTGTCCCCCATGAAAACCTTGGCCGGATTGAAATTATAGATCAGGAACGCCGCCAAGCCACCCGCGAGCGCCGCCGCGAACAGCATCACGCCAGCGTCCTGCCGCGCAATGCCGACAAACACAAAGAAAATGGCGACCGGCAGGGTCACACCCGCGGCCAGTCCGTCGATACCGTCGGTCAGGTTGACCGCGTTATCCGCGCCCACGATAACGAACGCGGCAAAGATGATGTACAGCGGCCAGGGAAGCGGGATCGCCACAGCGGTAAACGGGATCCAGAGGGCGGGCAGTCCGTCCGACTCCAGAAACAGCACCAGGATGAACGCGCCCGCCACCAGAATTTGAAGCACCAGCTTCTGCTTGGGCGTCAGCCCCGCGTTTTCCTTTTTGCGAATCTTAGCGTAATCATCCACCAGACCGACCGCGCCGTACGCTGCGGCAAGGCCCAGCACCGCCAGCGAGGAGACCGAAACCCCTCCCAGCAGCGTGTTGCCCGCCAGAACCGCCACTGCAATGCCGATGATAAACATAAACCCGCCCATCGTCGGGATGTTCTGCTTGTTCATATGCCATTTCGGCCCGATCTCCAATATCTTCTGGCCGAATTTCATCTTGCGCAGATAGCGGATCACCGCCGGCCCGATCGCCGCTGTGATCACAAATGCGACCGCGCAGACAATCAGCGCAGTCCGGATATTGATCGGTGTCATTCTTCCACGTCCTCCCCTAAGAACCATGCGAGCGCGCGCTCCATCCGCATCCCGCGGCTACCTTTGAACAGCAACGCGTCGCCCTTTTCCGCATCTCGCCGCAGCGCCGCGACAAGCGCGGCCTGGTCGTCAAACGCATACGCCGCGGCCATGCCGCGCTCCTTCGCGCCCGCGACCATCGCGTCCGCGTCCGGCCCATAGGCATACAGCGCGTCGGCGTTTTCCGCGGCCGCGCGTCCCGCGCGGCGGTGGCCCTCCTCCGCATAGCCGCCCAGCTCCAGCATGGAGCCAAGCACCGCGAACCGCCGCCCGCCTTCCGCCATGCCGCCGAGCACCTTGAGCGCCGCCTCCATGGCGTCCGGACTGGCGTTATAGCAGTCCGCAAAGATGCAGTAGCCGTTCTGCTCGTAAATGTTCTGCCGCATGCCGCTTGCCTCATAGGAGGAAAGTCCTGCGGCGATATGCTCCGGCGTCTCGCCCAGCAGCAGGCCGACCGCCGCCGCCGCGAGCGCGTTAAGTATATTATGCGCGCCCGGTATGCTGAGTTTTGCCGAAAAACGTCCGCCCTGCGGCAATTCGACCGCCGGCAGACCGTTATTTACTATATCAAATGCACTGTCTCCATGCAAGTATGCAGTTAAATCACACGCCGGATTTTCTATCCCATAGGTAACCGTCCGGCAGCCCAGCGCGTCCCGCTTCTCCCAGAGAAGCGGTTCGTCTCCGCAGAGCACGGCGCAGCCGTCCGGCCGGAGGCCCTCCAAAATCTCGAGCTTCGCCCTGCAGATGCCCTCGCGCGAGCCAAGGAATTCAATGTGCGAGGTGCCAATATTGGTGATAACCGCGATATCCGGCTGCGCGGCCGCGGTCATACGGGACAGCTCCCCGAAATGGTTCATGCCCATTTCCGCAACCATGACCTCGGTTTTCCTAGTCATTTGGAGCAGGGTGAGGGGCAGGCCGACCTCGTTATTCAGGTTGCCTTCGGTTTTCTGTGCGCAGAACTGCTGCCTGAGCACGGCGTAAAGCAGTTCCTTGGTCGTCGTTTTGCCGACCGAGCCGGTTACGCCGACCACCTTGCCGCCGCACAGCCGGCGGTAGCCGCCCGCCAGGTCCAACAGCGCCTGCGCGGTGTTCTCCACATATAGAACCGGCACCGGATAGGTTTCGTTCTGTCGGTGCGACACCACGGCCGCGGCGCCGTTATCCACCGCCTTTGCGATAAAATCATGCGCGTCGAAGCGCTCGCCCTTGAGCGGCAGGAACAGCGTTTCCGGCGGTATCTGCCTGGAATCCGTGGAGACCGACGACAGAGATGCCGCCCCGTGCGCCTTCCCCCCGGTCCATTCCGCTGCCTGCGCCAGTGTAAAGCGTTCCATCAATCGATTCCCCCAAGCTGTTTTTCTTACTTCCTATCCGCGAAATAATCCGCGACAATCTCCCGTTCATCCATATGATGCTTCACATGGTTGACCTCCTGATAGGTTTCATGTCCCTTGCCCATCAGAACGATGATGTCCTCTTTCCTGGCGTGCGCAAGCGCCCACCGGATCGCTTCCGGCCGGTCGACGATGACCCGCGTCGGCGTTTTGGTGTCTTTCATGCCCTCCAGAATATCGTCGATAATGGCCTGCGGCTCCTCGGTGCGCGGATTGTCGCTCGTCACGATGCAGAAATCCGACAGCGCCGCCGCGATCGCGCCCATTTTAGGCCGCTTGGTCCGGTCGCGGTCCCCGCCGCAGCCAAACAGCGCCACGACCCGCCCCTTGGCAAAGCCGCGCACGGCGCGCAGGACGTTTTCCACCCCGTCGGGCGAGTGCGCGTAGTCGATCAGCACTGTATAATCCGTATCGGTCGGCACCACCTCGACGCGGCCTTTCACGCCCGTTGCCGTGGCCAGCGCCTTCGCGGCATCCGCGAGCGGCATATCCAGCTGCAGTGCGATCCCCAGCGCGGCCAGCGCATTCTCCACGGAAAAATGGCCGGGTATCGCCAGACGGACGCGCGCCAGCTCGCCCCTGGTGTTGGCCAGGAAGGAAACGCCATCCGCATGCAGGCCGATATTCCTGGCGGTCAGGTCGGCGGCGTCCTTTTCACAGGAAAACGTCAGGCATGGGCACAGAGCGTCCGCCAGCATGGCGTCGGCCGCCGGATCGTCCAGATTGATCACGCCCCTGTCGCTGACCGCGAACAGACGCGCCTTTGCCCTGCGGTACTCCTCCATGGTTTTGTGGAAATCCAAGTGGTCCTGTGTCAGATTGGTGAACGTGCCGACTGCAAAGCGGATGCCGTGTACGCGGTCGAGTACGAGCGAGTGCGAGGATACCTCCATAATCACATGCGTGCAGCCGGCGTCCCGCATACGGGCGAACAGCGCCTGCAGCTCATAGCTCTCCGGCGTGGTGCGTTCAGTTTCGATGGCCTCGCTTCCTATCAGGTTCTGGTTGGTGCCGATCAGCCCGACCGTATGCCCTGCCTGCTCCAGAATATGCTTAATAAGGTAGGTCGTGGTGGTTTTGCCGTTCGTTCCGGTCACGCCGAGCATGACCATGCTGTCCGCCGGATGGCCGAAGCGGTTGGCCGCGATCTCCGCCAGCGCGCGGCGGGAGTTCTCCACCACGACCGCCGGCGCCCCCGCCGGTGCTTCTTCACATACGATCGCCGCCGCGCCCTGCGCGAGCGCCTTTTCGATATACCGGTGGCCATCCGTCGCATAGCCGCGGATAGCCACGAACAGGTCGCCCTTTTCCACCGCGCGCGAATCATACCGCACCTCGCCGATTTCCAGCTCCGGCGCCGCCGTACGGCTCTGCACCGCAACGCCAGCCAGCAATTCCTGTAATTTCATTCCGTTCCTCCTATCGGTCGTCGACACCCGTTGTGTCGGAAAATTCAACCGTGACCACCGCGCCGATATTCACCTTGGTCCCTTTTGCCGGACTCTGCCGGCTCGCGGTGGTATTGCCTGTAATCTGCGAGGACGCGACCCCCTTCTGCTTGAGGTACAGTCCGTACTGCTCCAGCGTGTCTCGGCACTCGTCCGGCGTCAATCCGGTCAGGTCGGGTACCTCGATCTGCTCCGCAGGCTTATCCTCGCCCATATACAGGATGACCTTGCCACTGGCCGGAATGCGCACACCACTGGCCGGCACCTGGTCGGTGACCGTGTCGCCGCTGCCGACGACGCGGTACGCAAAGCCCGCCTGCTGCAGCGTGCTCGCCGCCTGCTCCTGCGTGGAGCCGACCACGCCGGGTACGGTCAGCTCGCGGCGGTCGTTTTCCTCATCGGTATACACCGGCGTCACGCCGATATACGGCAGCACATCCTCCATGATGCGGCCGACGACCGGCGCGGCGAGCGCACCGCCGCCGTGCGGAGAGGATTCCGGCAGGTCGCTGATCGCGACCAGCACCACGATCTGCGGATCGTCCATCGGCGCCACGCCGATAAACGAAGCCGTATAGCGGTCCTCGACGTCCTCCGCCTCTTTCAGAATCTCTGAGGTTGCGGTCTTACCGCCCACACGGTAGCCGGGTACATAGGCGTTCTTGCCCGTGCCGCTTTCCACAACCTGCAGCATCGTATCGCGCATATACGCGGAGGTGTCCTCCGAAATGACCTGGCGGACAACCTCGGTCTCGGCCGTGGATTTGATCGAACCGTCCGCATTCAGCACCTCGCGGACCAGATAAGGCTTTTTCAGCCTCCCGTCGTCCACGATGGCCGAAATCATGCTCGCCATCTGAATCGGCGTTACCTGGAAGCGCTGGCCGAACGAGGATACCGCGAGCGACACCTCGTTCCACGAGGTGCTGTCCTCTACGTCAAAGAAGATGCCTGGGCTTTCATTTGGCAGGTCGATGCCGGTCCTGCTATTCATGCCGAACGCCTTGAAAAAGTCGTAAAAGCGTTCCCTGCCGGTCTTTGCTACGATCTGCATCATCGCCACGTTACAGGAGTTCATCACCGCCTGCGTCAGCGTCTGCGAGCCATGCCCGTTGGTGTTGTGGCATTTGATCGGCTCCTTCCAGTCGCCGACCATCATCGAGCCGCCGCAGTAAAAGGTATCCTCCGCATGCACCACGCCCAGCTCATAGGCGGTCGCCACGTTCATCAGCTTGAAAGTGGAGCCCGGCTCATAGGTATCGGTCACAACCGGATTATACCACATCTTGTAAAGCTCCTCGGTCCGCGCGTCCGTCAGCGCGTCAACCAAGGCCTCATTGTTCTGCACGCTCTCCGGCAGGTTATCCAGTCCGCCCTCCTGATAGTATTTGTCGGGGATCTCCGCCGATACACCGGCCTCCTCCAAAAGCTTCTGCACGGTCTCCTTCAGCTCGTTCAGGTACCGTTCGTCCGAGATTACGCGCGGCTGGTTGGGGTCGAAGTCCGGCAGGTTGGCCATCGCTAGCACCGCGCCGGTTTTGACATCCATCACAATACCCGATACGCCGTCGCGTGCATTGGGATTATCCGCCAGCGCGGTTTCCAGATGCTTTTCTAGGATATTCTGGATGTCGCTGTCGATCGTCAGCACAAGCGAGTTTCCGTCCGTTGCCGGAATGTACTGCTGATAATCATACGGCATATCCTGGTTTTTGGCATTCTGCGCGCGGACGATGCGCCCCGCAGTACCGGCAAGCTCGCTCTCGTATTCGGATTCCAAGCCGTAAACGCCCACGTTATCGTCGTTGACATAGCCCAGCACGGTGGAAAGGAAGGCGCCGTATTTGTAATACCGCTTGGTGTCCGGCTCGGAATAGACCGCGTTGCCGCAGCCCGCAGCCTCGAGCTTTTCATACAGGGCGTTTTCCGTGTCCTTATCTACCTTTTGGGCGATGATCTGATATTGGGTATCGGTTCTTTTGATTTTCCCCAGCACGGTGTCGTAGTCCAACTCCAGCGTGTCGGCAAGAATCTGCGCCAGCTCCTGCTGCTGCTGTTCCGCCGGTATCCCCTTGTTCACCTTGGACTCGTCGATCACAGCCTTGGGGTTGACCGTAATACGGGCGACCGAGGCCGATTCAGCCAGCACCTGCATATTCGCGTCATAGATCGTGCCGCGGTTGGGCGTGACCAGCGTGTCCCGCGTCTGCAGTGTTGTCGCCTGCTGCACATAAAAGTCGTTGCGGAATACCTGCATATACAGCAGGCGCACGGCGACCAGGCCGAAGCCGATCGCCACAAACGCCAGCGTGAGCATCACGATGCGCGAGCGCATTAAATTGTTCGGTCCCTTTGCTGCCATTTGCGTTGCATCCCTCCACTGCCGTTTGGTCGAAAAAAAGCGTAAGGAGTCAGAAGTTTCCACCTCTCACTCCCCTATTACGCATCCTATTCATTTACTTACCGGATATATTCCAGGGCTGCAGAAAAGCTGCGCGCCAAGCCGGAAAACAGCGCGTCCAGTGACACCCCGCTTTGCGCCACCGTGACCGTATCCGGATTGGTCAGTTCCACATATTCGATCTGTGAATTGTCCATTTTTACCATGCCCAGGTGGTTCACCGCATATTCCTCCACCTGCGTCATGTCCATGCTGTTCATCTGCTTGCTTGACAGGGAAACATTTTCCGCCGCAAGCTCGTCGAGCGCCTCGGTCTGGGTGCTGACCTGCGCGGTCAGCTGGGTCAGCTGCATCTGGCAGAACAGGATATACACCGCTGCGATCGCAATGACGCTGACGCACACGAACACGTTCAGCCGTACGGCGGCTTTTTTGCGGCGGCGCGGCGTCGGGACTGCACGGAGGTCGCGTGTTCTTTCCTGTTGTACGGGCGCCATGCGCTCTTCATACTGTTTGTACGCTACGCTCTCCCTGCTGGCAGTCATCATTGCATTTCCTTTCTGTCCTATCCGTCTGTTCCTATTTTTTCGCACACGCGAAGCTTTGCGCTCCGCGCCCGCGGGTTGTCTGCAAGTTCTTTCTCATCCGGCAGAATCGGCTTGCGGGGCGTCAGCCTGACTTTAGGCTTCCCGCCGCAGACGCAGACCGGAAAATCCTTCGGGCAGGTGCAGCCCTGTGCCGCCTGGTGGAACGCGGCTTTGACAATGCGGTCCTCTAGGCTGTGGAATGTGATCACCGCCAGGCGCCCGCCCGGGTTCAGGCAGTCGATCGCCTTATCCATCGCTTCCCGCACCGCGCCAAGCTCGTCATTAACGGCTATGCGGATCGCCTGAAAGCTGCGCTTGGCCGGATGCTGTTTTTCCCGCAACGCCTTGGCCGGCATCGCGCCCTTTATGATTTCTACAAGCTCTCCCGTCGTTTCTATCGGCTTTTTTTCTCTCTCCCGCTCGATGGCCGCTGCTATCAGCGGCGCATAGCGTTCTTCGCCGTATTCGAACAGGATACGACGAAGTTCCTCCCTGCTCCAGCCGTTTACCACGTCGTACGCGGTCAGCGTCTGCGTCCGGTCCATCCGCATGTCGAGCGGCGCATCCTTCATGTAGGAAAAACCTCGCTCCGCATGGTCCAACTGCGGCGACGAAACGCCCAAGTCGAACAGTATCCCATCCGCGCCCGCCAGCCCCAGGCTGGCAAGCACCCGATCAATCTCGCGGAAATCGCTTTTCACCGTGTATACGCGCTGCCAGACCTTCTTCAGGCGCACTTTCGCGTTTTCCAGCGCCTCGTCGTCCCGATCGATGCAGACCAGGCGTCCAGTATCATGCAAACGCTCCGCAATGCGGAGCGAATGTCCGGCGCCGCCTGTCGTCGCATCGACGTAAACGCCGTCCGGCTTGATATGCAGCGCCTCCAGACAGGGTTCGAGCAAAATGGAAACGTGATGAAATTCCATACGCTGACCCTCCTTGTACGGCGCTTTTTAGAACCCGAGATCCTCCATGGCCTCCATGATGCGATCATCGGTGATGCTGTCATTGTAAGCCGCCCATTTCACGGCGTCCCAAATTTCCGCATGGTTAGAGGCGCCGATAACGACCGTCTCCTTGCTCAGCCCTGCGTACGCGCGCAGGTTGGCGGGCAGCAGGATGCGGCCCTGCGCGTCCAGCTCGGCGTCGAACGCGGCCGAGAAGAAAAAGCGCTGCAGATCGCGGGATTTGGACATGGGCAGGGAGCGGATGCGCTCTTCCAGCCCCTCCCACTCTTTTTCCGGATAAACGGCCAGACATCCATCCAGCCCTTTGGTGACGGTGAAGCGTTCGCCGAGCTCATCACGAAGCTTGGCCGGCATCGCCAGACGCCCCTTGGCGTCTATGGAATGCTTGTATTCGCCTTTCACCGATTCACACCACGCTTTCCCTTTGGTGGAATCTGTGACACTTTACCCCACTTCTCACCACCTTGAATCCATTATAACGAGAAGCCCTCCAGATTGCAAGGATTTTTTTCGTATTTTTTTGCGGAAGATTATGGCGGTAAAATGAAAAAACAGTGGTTTTTGCAATTTTTCAAACACTTGTTCGATTATTTTTCCTTTCCACAAACGCCTATTTTGGCTGCGCGAACGGTGGGGAGAAATCCCACAAAAACGCGCATTCTTTCCGCCCGTACCGCGCCGTTTTCCCACCCTCCTCTTATTTTACAGTTTATTCCACCTTATTTCGCCGGCAAAACGCAGCAAAAAAAGCCAGGTAAAAAACCTGGCTTTTCGGATGCTGCAAAATATTATTTATTTGGCGATGCTCTTAAAGCGCTGGCGCACCTTGCGGATCTCCTCCAGCGAAAGCGCCACCGCCTCCTCGGTGCGCTTGAGCGTATCCTCACAATATTCGTTCGTCACTCGGCGCAACTCTCGGGCCTGGATCTCCGCGTTGCCCTGCACTTCCTTTGCCTTGCGTCGCGCGGCCACGACAATCTCGGTTTCGGAAACCATCTGCCGGGCATCCTCCTCCGCCTGACGGCGGATCGATTCCGCCTCGCGCTTTCCGGAGGCAAGCATTTCACTGCGTTTCTCAACGATGTCCTGCGCTGTTTTCAAGTCGTTCGGCAGCGTGGCGCGCAGCTCATCGAGCAGATCAAGCAGACGGTCGCGCTCCAAGATGCACTTCTCGCCCGCCAGCGGGATGCCTTTCGCGTCCTGTACCATATCGTACATGCTGTTGATCAGTTCGTCCAAAGTTGCCATCGTTAGCCTTCCTTTCTTGTGCGGCGCACAATATCGTCTATGATTTCTGCAGGGACAAATCCGGCAACGCTGCCGCCATGCACCGCAATATCCTTTACTACGGACGAGGATAAATACATATACTCCGCACTCGTCATCAGGAACACCGTGTCCAATTCAGGATTAAGCTTCCGGTTCGCCAGCGCCATCTGGAACTCATATTCAAAATCCGAAACCGCGCGCAGTCCCTTAACCACCGCACAGGCGCCCTCCTGCTTCGCATAATCCGCGAGTAGGCCGCCAAACGACGCGACCTCCACGTTAGGCAGGTCGCCTGTCGTCCGCTTCAGGAAATCCATACGCTCGTCCACCGAAAACATCGGCTTTTTATTCTGGTTATGCATCACCGCAACGATCAGCCGGTCGAACACGACCGACGCGCGGCGGATAATATCCAGATGTCCCAAGGTGACCGGGTCAAAGCTGCCCGGATAGATCGCTACTCTCATGCTTTTCATCCGTTTCGCCGTTCCGCAGAACGGTAATCAAAGTCGCGCCGTAGCGACGTTCGCGGACGACCTCAAACCCGTGCGCAAACCGGTCCTCTACTGCACTTTCGCATATTATTATACCATTTGTAGAGAGAATGTCAAACGTTTCTATTTGTAATAATGCATTTTCCAGAATTTCGCCGCCGTAAGGGGGATCGAGAAAAATCAAGCTGTAGCGCCGCTTTCCAGCACAGGAAACAAAGTCGGCCGCCTCTTTCCGGTGTAGCGAGGCGCGGTCGGCCACGCGGGCGGTTTCTGTATTTTTACACACGATATTGTATGCCGCCTTATCGCACTCCACAAAATCACAGTGCCGCGCGCCTCGCGAAAGCGCCTCGATCCCAAGCTGCCCCGTTCCCGCAAACAGGTCGAGTACCTCCGCGCCGCGGACATGCTCCTGGATCAGGTTGAACACATTTTCCTTAACGCGGTCGGTCGTCGGGCGGGTACTCATGCCGGGTACGGGCTGCAATTTACAGCCGCGCGCGGAGCCGGATACCACACGCATACTTCAGTCCTCCTTATGGAAAAAATCGTATACCGCCTGCGCCGCATTGCGCGGCAACACCCGCGTAAGCTCCTGCTCGCTCGCCTGCCGGATGTTCTCGATGCTGCCAAAGTGCCGGAGCAGCTCGGCGCGCCGCTTGTCCCCAATGCCCTCGATCTTGTCAAGCGTTGAACCGCGCACCTTTTTGCCGCCCAGCTTGCGGTTATACTCAATGGCAAACCGGTGTACCTCCTCCTGGATGCGGCCGATCAGCGCGAACAGCGCGGGCGTGGCCGAGATGCCGAACTCGCGCCCGTCCGGCGCAACGAGCGCGCGCGTGCGGTGATGATCGTCCTTGACCATGCCGAAGCAGGGCGTCGTCAGCCCGAACGAATCCAGCACCTCCTTGCAAACGCGAACATGCCCCAGGCCGCCGTCGATCAAAAAGGCCCCCGGCAGCGGCGTGAATTTCTCGTCCCCGTCCACATAGCGCTGTACGCGGCGGGTGAGCATTTCACGCATGGAGGCGTAGTCGTCCTGCCCGTTGGCCGCGCAGGCGATCCGGAATTTGCGGTAGTCGCTTTTTTTTGGCTGCCCTTCCGTGAACACAACCATCGAGCCGACCGTATCCTGCCCCGCGAAGTTGGAGATATCGTATGCCTCGAGCCGCAGCGGCAGCGCGGCCATGCCGGTGACGTTCTGTAAAAGCTCGAGCGATTTGTGCCGCCGCTCGGACTGCTTTTCCCTGCGCTCGATCTCCTCGCGCGCGTTTTTTTCCGCGAGCCTGGTGAGCACGCGGCGCTCGCCGCGCTGCGGGACCGCCAGTTCGACCCGTCGCTCCGCGATCGAAGACAGGTATTCCGCCACCGCCTCCTGCTCCTCAAGCTCGTGCGAAAGGAGTATGGTTTTCGGCACAGCGCCGCGCTGCGCATAATACTGCTTGATGAACGACGACAACACCTCGGCCGGATCGCTTTCGGTCAGATGGAACAGGGTGTACTCCTTGTCCTGCAGCGCGCCGCCGCCATAGTGCAGCACGCACACGCAGGCGCGCGTCTGCCCCTGCACAAACGCCGCGACATCCAGCTCCGCGAACGCGCCCGCGACCACATGCTGCCGCGTTCCCAGCCGCTGCACCGCGCGCAGGCGGTCGCGCAGCAGCGCCGCGCGTTCGAACTGCAGCTCCTCGGCCGCTTCATTCATTTTCTCCGTCAGTTCCTTTTCCAGCCGCTTTGCGTCGCCCTCAAACAAAGCGACCGCCTGGCCGATCAGCGCATGGTACTCCTCCGGACTGACCTTACCCGTGCAGGGCGCGCAGCAACGTCCCAAATGCTGGTTCAGGCACGGCCGGTCCTTGCCGATGTCGCGTGGGAACACGCGCGAGCAGGTTTTGAGATGCAGCGCCTCGCTGATCGTATCGATCGCGCGGCGCGCGGCCACGCGCCCCGGGTAGGGGCCGAAATACCGCGCCCCGTCATGCCCCGGCTTGGACACCACGGAAAACGCCGGATACGGCGCGTCCATATTCAGCCGGATATACGGATAGCCCTTGTCGTCCTTGAGAAGGATGTTGTACTTGGGCTTGTACTTTTTGATCATCGAATTTTCCAGCACCAGCGCCTCGAACTCGGTCTCGGTCACAATGATGTCGAAATCCGCGATATGGCTGACAAGCTGCCGCGTTTTCGGGTTCAGGCGCTCCGGCGCCTGGAAGTAGTTGGACACCCGATTTTTCAGCAGCTTCGCTTTTCCGACGTAGATTACCTTACCAGTCTTGTCCTTGTGCAGGTATACGCCTGGCTGCATGGGCAGCTTGCGCACACGCTCTTTTAATTGCTCCCTGTTTATGGCGGGCCGCCCCTTTCTTCCTTGTGGCGCGTTAAAGAAGCGCCAGCCTCCCGCTTTACCCTTTAACAAAAGCCGCAGGGTAAAACAAAAGCGCCGATGCGATATCGGCGCTTTTTTGCAGGATGCGATAAAATCAGTCGGTGAAATTGGACGTAATCAACTCAACCAATGCGGATACCGCCTCTTCCTCGTCCGGTCCGTCCGCAATCAGGTTGATGGTAGTACCCTTGGTAATGCCAAGGGAAAGGATACCGAGCAGGCTCTTCGCATTCACGCGGCGCTCTTCCTTCTCTACCAGAATCGTGCTCTTGAATTCATTGGCTTTCTGAATAAAAAAAGTTGCCGGTCGGGCATATAAACCTACCTGATTGGTAACCTGTACCTCTTTCGAATACATAATCTGCATCGCTCCTATTTCTTCAAATCCGATATATATAGCATAGCGCCTTTTGTCAGTTTCGTCAAGGATAAAATGCCCGCGCACCCTTTGTATTTTTAATGAAAATTTCCTGCATTCTTTCGGAATATATGGCATTTTGCCCTGCACATCGGTTTTCTATTCCCAAAACGATGCGTTTTTACCGCAATTCGACGATGGTCACGCCCTGCTCGCCCTCACCGTACACACCGCTGCGCACGCTCTTGACACGCTTGTTTGACCGCAGATGCTGCTGTACCGCGTTGCGCAGCACGCCCGTCCCCTTGCCGTGGATGACCGTGACCGAGGGCAGGCCGGCCATAAGCGCGCGGGAAAGGAAGTTATCCACCTCGAACAGCGCCTCCTGCGCGCTCATGCCGCGCACATCCACCTCGCTCTCCGCCGAGCGGATGTTCAGCTCGCGCTTCGGCGCGTCGCGGCGGGGCTGGACCGACTTTTTCACGGGCGCCTGCTCCTCCACGATGCGCAGCTCGTTCTCCTTGACCGTCATCTTCATCGGTCCGGCCTGCACCTGCACGTTGCCGCTTTTGTCCGCGGGCGCGAGCACGTCGGCCAGCACGCCGCCCACGTTGATCAGCCGCACGCGGTCGCCCTTTTTGACCGGCCGCTGCTCGTCTGCCTCGACCACGCGCTTCTGGATGCCGCGCCGCTGCTCGTTCTCGGTCTGCGTGATAACGCCGCGCAGCGCGGCCTTGGCCGCGGCCAAGTTCTGTCCGGCCGTATCCTTCTGCGCTTTCTTTTTCATGTCCTCCAGCTCGTCGAACACGGTCTCGGCAGTCATGCGCGCGTCTTTGAGGAGGCGGTCCGCCTGGCTGCGCGCGCCCTCGAGCAGCTTATCCGCGCGCGCCTCGGCCGCGTCGCGCTCGGCGCGCATCCTGTCCCGCTCGGACTGCGCGGCGGCGCGCATTTTCTGCGCCTCCTCCTTCATCTGTTCGATGCGGCGGCGCTCGCGCTCCAGCTCGGCCAGCACGTCCTCAAAGCGCGCGTCCTCGGTCGAGACCTGCTCCTTCGCCCGCTCGATGATGGTGGGCTGCAGCCCCAGCCGCGCCGCGATGGCGAACGCGTTGGACTTGCCGGGGATGCCGGTCAGCAGGCGGTAGGTCGGCTGCAGCGACTGCACATTGAACTCGCACGAGGCGTTCTCCACCCCATCGGTGGTGAGCGCGAAGGTTTTCAGCTCCGCGTAGTGCGTGGTCGCAGCCACACACGCGCCCATCTGGCGCGCATAGCCGATCACCGCGACCGCGAGCGCCGCACCCTCGACCGGATCGGTACCCGCGCCCAACTCATCAAACAGCACCAGGTCGCCCTGCCCGCAGCAGTCCATGATAGACACAATGGTCTTCATGTGCGCGGAGAAGGTCGAAAGCGACTGCTCGATGCTCTGCTCGTCGCCGATATCCGCGTAGACATGCTCGAACAGGCCGATCTCGGACTGCTCGTTTGCCGGAATGTGCAGGCCGCTCGCCGCCATCAGCGACAGCAGGCCGAGCGTTTTGAGCGACACGGTCTTGCCGCCCGTGTTCGGGCCGGTGATAACCAGCGTATCGTATTCCCCGCCGATCGCGATATCGATGGGGACGGCCTTGTCCTTATCAAGCAGCGGGTGCCGCGCCCGCAGCAGGCGGCAGCGACTCGCGCCGGCGGCCAACACGGGCGGCGCGGCATTCATTTCAAACGACAGCTTTGCGCGCGCGAAAATAAAGTCAAGCGTTGTCAGCACATCATAATCCTGCTCGATCGCACTCCTGTGCATGGAAACCTCGGCTGACAGCTCGGCCAGGATGCGCTCGATCTCAGCCTCCTCACGGCCCTCGAGTACCTTGATCTGATTGTTGATCTCAACCACCTGCCGCGGCTCGACGAACACGGTCGCGCCCGTGGACGAGGTATCATGCACCAAGCCCGGGATGTCGCCGCGGTGCTCGGCCTTAACCGGCACGACGAAGCGCCCGTTGCGCTGGGTGACGATGGTTTCCTGCAAGTATTTGGAGCGCTCGCCCGAGATCAGGCGGTTGAGCGTCTCGCGCACCTTGCCCGAGATGCGGCGCAGCTCGCGGCGGATGGAGAGCAGTTCTGAGGATGCCCCGTCCGCAATCTCCTCTTCGGAGACAATCGCGGTTGTGATGGCCTCCTCCAGCGCACGGTTACCGGTCAGCAGGCCGAAGATCGGCGTAAGCGTGGTCTTTTCCTCGTGTTCCGCGTCGTAGACCAGCGCGCGGCGCGCGGTCTGCAGCAGGCTCGCCACGTCAAGCAGCTCGCGCGGGTTCAGCGTGCCGCCACGGTCCGCACGCAGCAAAATCGCACCCACCTCGCGGATGCCGCCGAACCCTGGGCTGCCCTGCCGGATCATCCGGTTTTTCGCATCGGTCGTCTGATCCAGCCAGACCTGCGCCTGCTCATGATCATCCAGCGGCCGGAGCGCGCGGCACTTCTCCTTTGCCGCCTCGGACGCGGCCTGTGACGCGAGCCGGTCGAGGATCTCGTAATATTCCAGTGTTTTTAAGGATTTTTCGCCTAATCTGTTCATGGTTTACTCCTGAAGCGTATTATAAAACAATTGTCAGCAGATATGACGCCAGATAGATGGCCAGCATCGACCCCGCGCACACACCGATCACACCCAGCCACAGGCGCAGGACTGCGCGGCCGTTTTCGCCGGCCATACCTTTCATCTGTTTGTATTGCAGCATCGTCCACAGCCAGCGGTTCCCATAAGGGAAATAGCGTGCGGCAAGCCGCTGGTATTCCTCATTCGGCAGCATGCGCTTGAGCGTGCCAAGCAGGCTGCGCCCGCACGCAAACACATTACCGAGCGAGACCAGAAGCAGCGCAGCCACCCACGGGAACAGCACCACGCCCCTGTGCCAGCTCAACGCGAACACCAGCAACGCCGCCGCATCCACAGCGAGCTGCACATACCAGTTGTACCGCAGCGCGGTCTGTTTGCGTGTGAGTTTCATGTCTTACCTGCCTCCCCCTCTTGCAGCATAAAACAGCTATTCCAGCGGCGCGACCGACCGGTAAAATGCCAGGCTGTCGAACCCGCGGCCGAGGTGGTACAACACATACGCCTCGCCCATGCGGCAGAACTGCGCGCGCGCCAGTCCGGTCAGAGAAAACGCATACACCCTGCGGGTGTCGCACGTCAATACATGCGTCAGCGCGCGCAGCGCGGAATCCGCAAGGCGCTCATAGCCCCCCACCCGCTCCGCGCACACGCCGTCCGCCGCAGTACCCGCGCGGACGGAAAAATACACGGGCGGCCGTTCGATCCCCCTGCCGCACACGCCGCAGCCCGAAAGGTCAGGCGCATAGCCGCTTTCGGCCATCACGCGCCACTCGAACGCAGCCTTGACAAGCGTCGGCTCGCGCCCGCCGCTTTCCAGCGCGCGCAACGCGTGCAGCAGCAGGACGCACAGTGCCGGACTGTCCTCGTCCGGCGTGGCCAGCGCGCTTGCCAGTTCCGCCAGATAGCAGGCAAGCGCGTACCGCTCGATATCCTGTGTCAGCGGAAAAAACGAGTGGACAAGCCCCGCCTCGCGCAGCGTATATTTCCCGCCCCGTTCATACAGGATGAATTCGGAGTAGCAAAACTGCCGCGCGGCGGGATTCTGCTTTTTTCCCCGCCGCGCGTTTTTGCACAAAATCTCTATCCTGCGGCCATCCGCGGTCAGCGCTGTCAGATAACGGTCGTAGTCGCCGAAATCCACCTCGCGCAGGCCGAGCGCACGCAGCTTGACCTCGGCCATTTACAGCTCCTCGTAACCGAAATTGCGCATCTGGTACTGGTTGTTGCGCCAGCCCTCCTTGACCTTGACCCAAAGCTCAAGAAACACTTTGGCATCCAGCATGCGTTCAATGTCCACGCGGGCCTGCCGGCCGATCTCCTTCAGCATCGCACCCTGCTTGCCGATGATGATGCCCTTGTGGCTCGCCTTTTCACAATAAATGACCGCGTTGATTTCGATCAGGCCGTCCTCCCGCTCGTTCCATCGCTCGACGCCGACCGCCACGCCATGCGGAACCTCGCGGTCGAGCAGACGCAACATTTTTTCGCGCACGATTTCGGCCGCAAGCTGGCGCTCCGGCTGGTCGGACACCATATCCTCCGGAAACAGCTGCGGCCCCTCGATCGCGTATCTGCCGATCTCGGTCAGCAGCTCGTCCAGCCCCTCCCCCGTGCGCGCAGAGATCGGGACGACCGCCTCAAAGTCATGCGCCTGCGCGTAAACGGCGATTACCGCGAGAAGCTCTTCCTTTTTCAGCGTATCGATCTTGTTAATCGCCAGAATAGCCGGCATACGGTGCTGCTTGAGCTGTGCGATCAGGCTCTCCTCGGCCGGACCAATGTTGGCGATCGGCTCGACCACCAGCACCGCCGCGTCCACCTCGGATACGGTGTCGGTCACAACCTTACACATGTAGTCGCCCAAACGGCTGCGCGGCCTGTGCAGGCCGGGCGTGTCCAGAAAAACATACTGCGTGCCGTCTCGGTTGAGTATGCCGGTGATGCGGGTGCGCGTGGTCTGCGGCTTGCTGGACACAATGGCCACTTTCTGCCCCACCAGCTTATTGGTCAGGGTGGATTTCCCTACATTCGGGCGGCCGACCACGGAAATGACCGCCGTTTTGGTAATCTGATTCATTGCATTCTCCCATACTGAAAAATAAACCACAGCGCAGCGGGCGCGGACGCGAGCAACGCCATAGCGACCCATAAGTGCGCGAAAATGTACTGCAGGGCAGCGGCCAGCACGCCCTCCCCGATAAAAATGCATACGCCGACCGCCACACACGCCGCCGCGCAGACGAACACGCCCGCCGCTGCGATATCCTTGGCATCGCGCACAAACCCGTCGTACCCGCTGGCCTGCCGGTCGCACAGTCGCTCAATCGCCGTATTCATCAGCTCGGCACCCATGGTCAGCCCAAAGCAGACGCACAAAATAGACGCTTCTGCCGCCGTCGCTTCGCCCAGCAGCGCGAATATGGTCACATAAAACGCGGTCACCATATGCACGCGGAAGTTGCGTTCCCCATGGATGCACAGCCCCAGTCCACGAAACGCATTGAGAAAACTTTCATGCAGTTTTCGGATGTTTTTTTTCATTACGCCTCTCTCGTCAGGCCCAGAAAGGCCAGATTTTCTTCTTCCTTGCCGCGCATCAGGCGTGCGTCCCCGTCACCCCGCTCATGGTCGTAGCCCAAAAGGTGCAGCACGGAATGCGTCGTCAGGTAACCGCACTCCCGCGCGGGCGAATGGCCGAACGCCGCCGCCTGCTCGCAGGCGCGCGTATAGCACAGCACCATATCGCCCAGCATGACGCGGCCGGAATCCGGCTCGCGCTCCAGCCGCTCCTGCGGCGCGCCGTTTACAAATTCGTACATCGGGAAAGAAAGCACGTCGGTCACCGCGTCCTTATCCCGATACGCGGCGTTCATCTCACGGACCGTATCCGCGTTCACCACGGTCACGTCGATCTCCGCGCAAAACGGCACGCCCTCGCTCTCGAGTACGCGCAGCGCGCAGGTGCGGATGAGCGCGGCGACCTCGGCTTCGTCCTCCACCGCGGTTTCAAAGCCGATGTTGATCTGATGGTTCATCGCTTGTCCCCTTTGCGCCGGAGAGCGGGATGACGGCTTTCCGCCGGCTTCCCCCTGCCCTTTTTGTTTTCGTAGTCCGCATAAGCCTTGACGATGCGCTGCACCAGCTCATGCCGCACCACGTCTTTTTCGGTCAGGTAGCACTGGGCGATGCCCTCCACCCCGTCCAGCACGCGCAGGGCCTCTTTCAGCCCCGAGGCCTTGCCGTCCGGCAGATCGATCTGGGTGATATCGCCCGTGATGACCGCCTGCGAGCCGAATCCCAGACGGGTCAGGAACATTTTCATCTGCTCGGGCGTGGTGTTCTGCGCTTCGTCCAGGATGATGAAGCTGTCGTCCAGCGTGCGGCCGCGCATATAGGCTAGGGGCGCTACCTCGATCGAGCCGCGCTCCTGGTATTTGGCAAAATTCTCCGCGCCGAGCATGTCGAACAGCCCGTCGTACAGCGGGCGCAGATAGGGGTCTACCTTGCTCTGCAGATCGCCGGGCAGAAAGCCCAGCTTTTCCCCCGCCTCGACCGCCGGGCGCGTCAGGATGATGCGGGACACCCGCTTGTCGCGGAACGCCGCGACCGCTGCGGCCACGGCAAGGTAGGTCTTGCCCGTGCCGGCCGGACCGACACCCATGACGATCGTGTTTTTCTGGATGGCCTCCATATACCGCTTCTGGCCGAGCGTTTTAGCCTTGACCGGCTTGCCCTTTGCCGTGATGCACAGAACATCGCGGCCCATGGTATGCACCTCGGCCTCACGCCCGTCGCGCGCCAGACCGATCACATACTGCACAGTCTGCGTGCCGACCGTCTCGCCGCGCGCCGCCATTCCGGCCAGCGTGCCGATCGTACGCGCAGCGATTTCCACCTCCGCTTCGCCGCCGGATATCTTCAGCTCGGTCCCGCGGCTGACGACCGAAACCCCCAGTTCGCGCTCCAGCAGCTTGATATTTTCATCGAACGCCCCGAATACCGCGATCAGGAGCTCGATCCGCTCTATCTGGATTGTCTTTTCTATGGTCTGCACCTTACTTTCCTGGTGTTTTATCCCTGCGCGGGACGCTGCTGCGCCCCGGCATCCTCCTCCGACTCCTTTTCCGGAATCGTGCTGTCATCGACCGCCTCCACGCCGATCTGCTCGACCGCGTCCGCCGACAGCCGCAAAACCGCCGCCCCCGCCTGCTCGGCCATCGTTTCCTCATGGCCGGTGATCATGCCGTCCATGCCCGCGGCGATATCCCCGAGCGCGCGGGAGATCATATCCACGCGCACCTCGTCCGCGGTTTGGGTCACCGTCTCGGTTTCATAAAACACATAGGTCTGTTTGACCAGCGAGACTGGGAACACCACGCTGTCGGACAGCCACAGCGTTTTGGTTTCTATTATTTTATCACAGGTGCTGCTGGAAATTCCACTCCCAAAATATAAATTTAACCGTTTATTTCCTAAAACAAGCGCGTACTGGCGCTTCACCTTTCCCGTATAAGCCTTTTTCTCCGTTGTCAGCGCGCGGACGCGCGCGGTATGATAGGCCGTATACGCCTCCACCTCGCCGCGGCCGTGCGTCAGGTGGTAGTTCCCTTCCTCCCGTGTAGGTGGAACCAGCCCGCTGATCAACGTATCTCCGGCCGAGACCGCGTCGCCCGCCTTTACCACCGGCTGCCCTTCCTGCGCCAAAATGCGGCGCACAACCCCGTCGCGCGCTGCAACGACCTTGGTGACCGCGCTCTGGTCCAACAGTTCAGAAGGCGGGGATTCGCCATATGCCTCCACCGTCAGGCGGTTCCCCTGTATATTTAGCGAAAAAAACGTCATATCCGGCTGCAGCTGCAGCATCTTCCACCGGATCCTTCCAGTATCGATCGCGCTCCGCCGCGCGCCGATATGTACGCCCAGCGCATCAAGCTGCCGCATGATTTCCCCTTCCGGCAGCGCGGCGGAAATATTCGTTTCGATCGACCAGATATGGGCGTGCAAAATCCAGCATAGCAGCACAAGCGCAAAAAAGCCGCCCCACAGCGCGTACCGCGGCCGCAGCCGTGCGGCAACAAAGGGCGCGCCCCGCCGCCGCACGATATGCACCCGACAGCCCGTGCGCCCCATATACCGCCGCAGCGCGCGGAAATCCGCGACCGACAGCGTCGCGTACATCTCGTTCCATGCGGTGCGTTTCATGCGGCGCAGCGTAATACCGTGCCGCGCACAGGCATTGAGAAAGCGCGGCAGGCTCGCGCCCGTCACACGGACGCGCACCTGTCCGCGCGCCAGCAGCAAAAGCCGCCCAACCATCCGTTTCCCTCCCTTTCGGCATCAGCCCGCCGTGGTGTATTCCACCGAAACGATCGTTCCGGTCACCGCCAGCTCATCCAGCGAAAGCGCCGCGAGCGTCAGGCCCGCGCCCGTGATGCGCACCTCGCAGCCGCAACATTTGATGCGGAGCAGCCCGTCGTCATACTCCTGTATCCCGCGGTGGTTCTCCACCACGACGCGGCTGTTGCCGATGATCTCTACGCGCGGGCGGCTTCCGTGCAGATCCTCCAGAATCGCCGCCCCAAACCCATCGTGCGCCATGCGTCCCCTCCTCCGTTCGGGCTATTGTATGCGGCGCCGGCATGAAACTTGCCTGCCGGACATAGAATAGGGAATCTCTGTCAACCGGGGTGAGGTCAATGAAGCTGTTTTTCTCCCTTGCGCTGTTCGCGGCGTTCCTGCTCTGCCCGGCCGCCTGCGCGGACGGGGTGCGTGAAGGTCTAGCGCTTGCCGGCCGCGAGGCGCTGCCTGCGCTGTTCCCATTTTTCGTGGCCAGCGGCCTGCTTGTCCGTTCCGGACTGGCGGAGCGGCTCGGCCGGGCTGCCGCCCGGCCGCTCGCACGGCTGTACGGTCTGCCGCCCGAGGCCGCGCCCGCGGTCATACTGGGGCTGACCGGCGGTTATCCGGTCGGCGCGGCCACCGTGGCCGAGCTGCTCCAGCAGGGCGCGCTGTCGCGCGAAGCCGCCGCGCGGGTCAACGCGTTCTGCAACTGCGCCAGCCCGGGCTTCTGTATTGGGTTGGTCGGGCTGGGCGTGTTCGGCAGCGCGCGGACCGGCGCGGTCCTCTACGGCATACACGCGCTGTCCGCGCTGCTGACCGGTCTGGTCGTGGCGCGCGGCCCCATGGCGCAGTCAGCGGGCGGGCGAGCGGCCGCTGCGCCCAGGGAAGGCTTTGCCTCCGCTTTCTGCGGTGCCACGCAGCAGGCCGCGCGCACCGCGCTGACCGTCACCGCCTTCCTGACGGTTTTTTCCGTCCTGCTGCGGCTGCTCCGTCCCGCCCTGCGCGCTCTGCCGTACGGCGATATGCTGGCCGGCCTGATCGAGCTGACCAACGGTCTTGACGAGCTGACGCTGCTTCCCCTGACCATCTGCGCCCAGCTCACGCTGGCGTCCTTCCTGCTCGGCTTCGGCGGGCTGGCCGTACAGTTCCAGGCGCGCGCGCTGACCGCTCCGTTCGCGCTCCCATCCGGCGCTTTCACGCTCGGCAAGCTGCTCCACGGCACGATTGCCGCCGTGTGTACCGCTTTGCTGTTCCAGCTTTCCCCCAGGGCGCTGGCCGTGTTCGCAGGCGCCGCCGCGCCCCCCCGTGCCTTTAACCTGACCGGCGCCGTCCTGCTCGGCGTTTTGGTATTGTTATTAATTTGGGGTGGAAAAAGCACGAAAAATAAGATATAATGGGTCACAGTACATAAGAATGGAGTGACCATCCGCATGAAGCTGAAAAAGCTGCTGCGAAAGGATATCGAGCCACGCTGCATTTATTGCGCGCACGGCTCCCCCTTGGCGGACGGGCAGCGCATCGCCTGCCGCCGCCGCGGCGTTGTCGACGGCACCGACCACTGCCGTGCGTTCCGGTACGACCCGCTGCGCCGCATCCCGCCCAAGCCCGCGGCCATACGCGGCCATTTCACCGACGCAGACTTTTCTCTGGGGGATCCGCATGAAAAGTAATGTTTTTTTCCGCCGCCTGACCGCGCTTGCGCTTTGTTTCCTGTTTTTATTTTCCGCCGCGCCGCTCCCGCGGGCCTCTGCGACCGTAGGAGAGGACGACACGCTCTCCTCCCAGAACGACACCGACGCCGCGGAGGGCGGAGACGCAAAAATTGAAAGCGGCACCACAGCCGGCGGCCTGGCCGATCCCTTGATCGACGCCACCGCCGCGCTGCTGGTCAACGCCGATACAGGCATGGTGCTGTATGAAAAAAACGCGGACGAGCGGCGTTACCCCGCCTCAACCACCAAGGTCATGACCGCGCTGCTCACGCTCGAGCATGTCGAGGATCTGGAGGAGATCGTCACCGCACAGGAGTCGGACTTTGAAAACGTCACGGCCGACAGTTCAAACGCCGATATCAAGGTCGGCGAGCAGGTGCGTGTCATCGACCTGCTGTACGCGCTCATGCTTCCCTCGGCAAACGAGGCGGCCTATATGCTGGCGCGGCATGTCGGTGGATCGTACGAGGAATTTGTCAACATGATGAACGCGCGCGCGCAGGAGCTTGGCTGCACCGGCACGCATTTCTCCAACCCCTGCGGCCTGCATGCGGACGACCATTATTCCACCGCGCGCGACCTGCTGCTGATCTCGCAGGCTGCCATGCAGGATGAGACGTTCGTTACGATCGCCGAAACCGCACAGTATCGGATGCCTGCGACCAACATGCACGATTCGCGCATCATTTTCACCACCAACCAGCTCATTTTCCGCCGCACCGATCCCTGGTCGAACGTCTACGCCAAAGGGATTAAAACCGGTCACACCTCGCAGGCTGGTAACTGCCTGGTTTCCTATGCGGAAAAGGGCGGGGCCAAGCTGTATTCGGTCCTGCTCGGCTGCGCGGACGCGCCGGACAGTTCGACTGTCGCCAAGAGCTTTACCGAAACCAACCGTCTGTTCGACTGGGGCTTTGAGAACTTTGTCTCCAAAACGCTGGCCAAGCAGGGGCAGGAGATCACGCACGTCAACGTCCGCCTGTCCACAGACGCGGACGAGGTCGTGCTGACCGCCAAAAACGACCTTGTCGCCACACTCCCCAAAAACTTGGAGGTCGACCAACTGGAGCAGTTCCCCACCATACCGGACAGCAAGGACGCCCCTATCAAGGCGGGGGATGTCATCGGCAGCATCACCTACTCCTACGGCGGCGTCGAATACGGCACGGTCGAGCTGGTTTCGCTCAACGACGTGGAACGCAGCAACGTCCTGTATTATGCGGACAAGCTCGAAAACTTCTTCAAAAGCACTGCGTTCAAGGTGATCTTGGTCGTGCTGGCAATCTTTGTCGTACTCTACATTCTGTTCAACCTGACGTTCGGCGGCATGCGCCGGCGGAAGCAGCGCAAAAACATGCGTGCCCGTTACGAAAATTCCAATTACCAGCGTAGGCGGCGCCGTTGATACAGAGCAGAAATCCCAATAGACACAAAAAACACCGTGCTTACGCGCGGTGTTTTTTGTGTCTATCCCCTACGTCGCTCAGCTATAAATTCCAGCGCGTTTTTCCAGGCCGTTTCAAACCCCGACCGGAACAATACGACCGGCCCAAAATCCTCATATTCGGACGGCTCCAGAGCATCCACATCGTATCCCTTGCGAAAATCGGGCAGCTTGGCCCGCAACTCCTCAATGACGGATGCGGGGGTAGGCATGAAGAACCGCTGTACGACAGGCATATCCTGTTCAATTAAGCGATCCGCTGTTCCCTTCCAGTTAATTGTTATACAGGCATCCGCGCCCACCATTTCGGTAAAATGCTGAAGCCCACGGGCGCCGCCGCCGATAAATCCCATCTTAGGGCATACCTCCCTCGTCATCCAATAGGTTTTTTTCGCCGCCGCTATACCTGCCTGCCACAATGCGTCCGGACAGACTTCAATTTCCTCACGCGCAACTTGTTCAGACAGATATTGGTCAAAAATACCTGTAATGTGGGAGAAATAAATATGTGGTTTTTTGGCCACCCCTTCTGTAATACGGTTATAGACCCGGCAGACATCCAGCGCCTGACGTACGCTTAGTACTTCGGTAGCGTTAACTGATATTCCTTCCTGCAGCACCACCTCGATCGCTTTCAGCCCCTCCTCTGTCACAGGTATCTTCGCAATAATATTGGGGGAGGCAGAGCAGTTATAGCGTGCGTAGCACACAATCGTATCACAATCCTCATGGAAAGGATCGCCCTGTATGCTGACCAATCCTAAATCGCCGCCACTTTTTTCATATAATGGCATGAACTGTCGAGCCACACGTTCTACCAACGCACGCTGGAGCTGAACCAATGCCTGCGTATCATCTGCCTCCTGCTGTAAAATGGGATCCAGCAAAGAACAAACGTATTCCCTTTCCTCCGGAGCATCCATCATCTTCCATGTATATGCAGGGTTCTGAGTACAGCCGACCGCCCCTGCTTCGATTGCCAGACGCGCCTGCTCTCTCGTAACGTTATTAATCCAGAACCGGGTTGGTGTCTGTGCCTGTACACGTTGGAAATAATTCGCCTTCATTTGTCATACCTCTCTTTTGGTTTTTCCACAGTGCCATACCTCGGCGTTCACCATATACGCGGGACGCCGATCCTCCAAACAGTCCAAAATCCCCTGTGCACTGTCCATCCCCATTGCTCGCATCGCTGCATCGCTCAGCGCCGCGTTATGCGGAGACACAATGAGATTGTCTAACCCCCAAAGCGGGCAGTTCTCCGCCGGTGGCTCTTCTTCAAATACATCAAGCGCAGCGCCGGCAATCCGACGCGCCTGTAGCGCTTCCACCAACGCCTGTTCATCTACAACCGCCCCACGGGCGGCATTAATCAGAAACGCGCTTCTTTTCATCCTTTCCAGCGCATTCCGATCTATCAAATGGTGTGTTTCCGGTGTCAACGGTGTATGCAGGCTAATTACATCAGCCTGTTCCAAAAGTTTTTCCATATCTACCGGTGTCACACCAAACGCTTCTGCCTGTTCTGGTTCCATAAAAGGATCGGCAGCAAGAAAGGAAGCCTCAAAGCCGGACAGCTTTTGCCGTACCAAACGGGCGATTCGACCAAAGCCAATAAACCCGACCTTCTTCCCCCGCAATTCAGTCACAATATGCTGATTTCGTTTTTCAAAACCACCGTTGCGGGTCATTGCATCCAGAAAGACCAAATTTTTCAGCAGCGCCATTATAAGCGTCGCTGTATGCTCTGCAACGGCATGTATATTTGCTGTCGGCGCATTGACCACCAGTATGCCACGCGCTGTAGCTGCCTGTACATCAATATTATCCACGCCTATGCCGTGCTTTGCAATCACGCGCAGTCCGGGTAGAGCATCCATTATTTCCTCTGTTATTCTGGCGACGCGGACCAGTATCGCTTCGCAACCGTATGCGCGTCCGGCAATATCCGCAGCGCCGCCGCCCTGCACAACCTCAAATGATCGCTCCAGCAGGCGAATCGCATCTTCATGGATCGGTTCACTGATATATACTTTTCTCATGCGGCACTCCTTTTACGATTTCCCTTCTTTTTCCACCCGATTGCTACGCCGCGCTCTTAATTCTTTACGAACTGCAAGGACAATAACAATCATCGTAATAATCAGAAATGCCAAGCTGATCGGATGAGTGAAAAACGGAGCGATGCTTCCCTCTGACTGCATCAGCCCGCGGCGGAGATTGGTTTCTATCGTTGGACCCAGTATGAATCCGAGAATGATTGGCGGCAGCGGGAAGCCCCCTTTTTCCAGCAAATACGCAACAATACCAAAGAACAGGACTGCCCAAACATCAAACAGGCGGTTATTCACACCAAACGCACCGACAACGCATAGAACCATAATAATCGGCAGAAGTATGTGCTTTGGCACGGTCAATACGCGTGCGAATACCTTAATGCCTAAGTACTCCATCAACAGCATAAACACATTTGCAATCAGACAGGCCGCAAAAATACCATATACCAGCGGGCCGTTATTCTGAAACAGAAGCGGTCCTGGGTTCAGGCCATGAATCATCAGGCCACCCAAAAGCATAGCGGTCACAGTGTCCCCAGGTATGCCCAGTGTCATCAATGGCACCAGCGCACCTCCGATTGAAGCGTTATTGGCAGTTTCGGAGGCAACAATGCCATCAATAATGCCTGTACCAAATTTTTCAGGTGTTTTGGATTGATTCTTTGCCGCTGTATAGGCCAGAATATTGGATGTTCCTCCTCCGATGCCCGGTAAAATGCCAATACCTATTCCGATTGCCGCAGAACGGAACAGGTTCACGATCTGGCTCTTAAATTCCGCAAAGGAGAAGCCGAAGCCCTTAATTTTGAAGTCCTGCAATACCTTTCCCTGCGGCTTACCCTTTTCCTTTGCAGCCTTGATAATCTCAGAAATTGCAAACAAACCAATCAGGACGGGCAGAATATCAAACCCGGCATCCAGCGCATGAAAACCAAACGTCAAACGCGGGATGCCATCAATCGGTGCCGCGCCAACCATGGCAAACGCCAAGCCAATTGCACCACTGACCAGTCCCTTGACAACCGACCCGCTGATCAGGCTGGCCATCATGGAAATAGAAAAAACACCTACAGCAAAATATTCATAATAGCTGAACTTCAACGCAACGCTTGCCAGCGATGGTGCAATAAACATCAACACAGCCAAGCCAAGCAACGTACCAATGAAAGAGAAAAAGATACCCACTCCCAGCGCCTTACCGGCCTGCCCTTTCGCGGCCAGCGGGTAACCGTCAAAGCAGGTTGCCACCGAAGCCGGTGTACCGGGGATACGCAGCAATATTGCCGCGACCAGGCCGCCCGAAATACCGCCGATATACAGGCCGAGTAGCAATGCCATGCCTGCGATAGGCTCCAAACCATAGGTCATTGGCAGGCAGAGCGCCACCGCCATGGTTGCCGAAAGCCCTGGGATCGATCCAAAAATAATACCAAGCAGGACACCGCCTGCAATCAAAGCAATGCACAGCGGGTTACAGACCTCTGCAAACCCTGTAGCGATCAAAGATAACATGCGACGCCTCCTTTAACCCAACAATCCGCTTGGCAGCATCAGGTAAAATACACGTGTGAACAGAAGGTAAATACCGGCTGATACAACAAGCGACAATATCACGAACAGCAGAATATCTTTCTTTTTCCGGTGTGACTCATCCGCTAACACCAGCATCTGTATGACCAGGTAAACAAAGGTCGATAGCAGGAATCCGATCGGCTCCAGACAGAAAATATATACTGCAATCAACGCCAGCGTTATAATCATGCAGCGAGTACCCTGCGACATCCCGCTTTTCTCCTCGCCTTTTGATTCCTCCGACGCCTGTCCCGCTTTCCTCAATCCATCCCAAAGCAGCGCTATTCCCAGTATGCCGAGCAGAATCGCATCCATCTTCGGGAAGAAATCCGCTTTTATTAGGTTAAGCGAAAGTGATTGTATCGTAAGGCTCGCCGCAAACAAGCCAACCGCCGCAAGAATGACAAGTCCACCAACAATTGCATCCTTATATTTCCTCAACAAATCCGCCTCCTTACCAGTTAGACGTCCAGCTTATTTTTATCTTATTTCTGCAAGGATAGGAAACGGACTTGCCGTTCCCTATCCCGCATCCACTTTAAGAAAGCAACTCTGCTGCGTATTTATCAATAATCTCCTTGGTGGAATCGAGCAATGCCCGCCCCTCCTCGGCATCTGCGTAAAACGGCGTCTGGCGGTAAGCCTCCATAATGCTGGTCGCGTAGTCCTCCTGCTCACTCACAACCTTGCAGGCATCCGCAAATTTCTGTACAATCTCATCCGGAGTATCCTTAGGGAAAGCGAAGAAATAATATTTTTCAAGTTGAATGTCAAATCCTTGCTCTATAGCGGTCGGAATTTCCGGAAAGCCCTCGCTGCGCTCTGCGTTCACCTGTCCCAAGGCAACAAACTCACCGGTTTCCAGATAATCTTTAACCGTGCCATATGCGTTGATAATTAAATCGATATGTCCACCCGCCAACGCTGCAACACGATCGGAAGCGCCGCCCGCATCCACAAAGGATACATCAATACCGGCATCCTGCATCTGCTTTCCGTTGATATGCACCATTGTACCGGTTTCTATACCCATCTTTACCTCACCCGGATGCTGTTGCGTGTACTCTTTCAGCTCTTCCAGGTTATTGTAGCCCGCATCTTTCCGCGCTACAATAATCTCGCCAGGCCCCTTGCCGACCACTGCCGACAACTTGAAATCATCCAGTCCGAAGTCCGCTGTGCCAATCGCCTGGTTAACATTCATTGCTGTATGGAAAAAAAGCGCCGTATATCCATCCGGATCGGAATCCTTTACCTGACGACTTGCAATTGAGCCGCCGGACCCAGTAACGTTACTGACTACAACCGATGTCCCTAACTCACTGCCCAGCCCTTCGAGGTAGGCACGCGCATTAAAATCCGTATCCCCTCCTGCTCCATATGGTACTATAACCGTGATTGGCCGTGAAGGCCAGTCGCTGCTATCCCCCGCACTCGGCTTCTCATTTGAGCCGCAGCCACTTAATACACCCGTACAAAGCGCACCGACCAACAAAGCTGATAATAACCGTTTCATTTTTTTGCCTCCTTTTTTAGTTTGTCTCTTTCCATATTATCGTTCCGGATAAGCAGTCCGGAATAGCTCGACTTGCTCGCGCGCTACTCGTCCCAAAGTGCCGCCGTCCGCAAAGGCAACCACCATACTGTAGCCACGGTCATATAGTTTTTTTGCCGCCTCAAAATTTCCTGCAACAGTGGCTAAAAACTTTCCACTCGCAAACACCTTTTCTTCAATCGTATGTATTGCTTCCTGTACTTCTGGCGCAGACGGATTGCAAAAATACCCCATTGAAGTGGCTAAATCCATCGGGCCAATAAATATTCCATCCAGTCCTTCCACCTGCAGGATTTCATCCAGATTCTTGACTGCCGTTCCTGTTTCTACAGCGGTCATAACCACTATTTCATCGTTGGCATGCGCCAGATAGTTCTGTGAATTCATCCCAAAGCCACCGGCACGCGGCGAAGGCGCTATGCCACGCATCCCTTCCGGAGGATATTTACATGCCTGAACCGCTCGTTCCGCCTCATCTCTTGTGTTGACATAGGGGATGAGCAGGCCATACAACCCGACATCCAGCATGCGCTTAATCGTTACCAAGTCGTTCCAAGGCGCGCGGGCAAATGGAATTGAGCTGAAGCGCCCCATTGCCCTGAGTTGTTCCAGCATACTCAATGGGTCATTCGGCGCATGCTCCATATCAATCATTAAAACATCTACCCCAGCCTTAGCAAATATTTCTGCCGCATAAGGGCTTGCCATTTGCAACCATGCGCCAAGGATCTTTTTCTTCTCTTTCAGCAGCTTTTTAACAGGATTATGAAATGTTTCATCTAAACGCAGCATAGACCTAAAATCCTTTCTTCATTTTTCAATAGAAAACGGTATTTGATAGCGCTCCGCATATGCCTCCAGCTCTCTGTAAATACTGTACGGCAGCGGGATACCGTTTTTTTGCCGTTCTCGTTTGCAGTTTTCTTCAATCTCTCCCGGAAAACTCAACGGCGGCGCATCCCCCACCACAGGGATAGACCGTATATACTGCCGGTATTCTGCAATACGCGCTCTTAACTCCTCCTTTCCAATAATTGCATCACAATCTACCGCAATAAACATGTGACAGGTCCCGCTTGGATCATCTGGCTCTGCGTACATGCTCTTGATATGATCCGAAAATGCACCGCCAGTCATTACACCACAGAGCATATCAATCACATAAGCGATTCCCAATCCTTTGAACCCTCCTACCGGAAGGAAGTAACCATCAAAACCTTTCTTCGGATCATCTGTCGGGTTTCCTTCCACATCCGTCGCCCAGCCCAACGGAATTTTTTCTCCTTTGCGTATCGCCATTTTCAGTTTCCCACCCGCAACAACAGAAAGTGCCATATCCAGCATAAACGGGTAATCGTCATAAGTGGGGATCCCAATGGCGAAAGGGTTATTACCAACAACGCGCCCTTTTGCTCCCGGCGCCGTGATATTAGGCCGAACATTAGTTGACGCCATACCGACCATACCGGCATCCACCGCCATTTGTGCATACAGAGCTGCGGCGCCAAAATGATTGCTATTTTTCACGCATACTGCCGCTATATGGTACTCTCGAGCCAGCATAATTGCATGCTCCATAGCATATCGGGAAGCAACAAAGCCCGAAGCATTATCGGCATCCATAACCACAAATGCCTTTTCTCCGGCTACCACCTTAATATCCGGCTTCACATTAATTGCTTTTTTGCGATAGCGTTCAAAATAAGCCGCTGTGCGCATAATTCCGTGTGAATCCACGCCGCGCAAGCTGGCCTCTACCAGTCCAACGCCATGCAATTCCGCTGTTTCCCTGTCTACGCCGGCTTTTTCATATAAGTCTGCAATAAAAGCTACAATTTTTTTATCATCGCACAAACGAATATGATCATCCACTTTTCAGACCCTCCCTTTAGCCTTTATAAAATATTCATTTTTAAAGATAATCGCACGATACTGTCAAATTGCTTTCATTATGCTTTTTTGCTATATTTTTCTTTATTTTTGAGAAACAGTTATCTCTTATGCCAATAATATAACAGTTTACAGGCAATTTGTCTTTGCATAATATTGAACTTCCTTTTCACTATCTTAACTTTTGTTGCCAAATATTCAAACGCCCATTTTGTATATTTTTATCAAACCTATCCGCTTTTCTTGCAAACAAAAAGAGTACACCATGCAAACCATGTGTACTCTCTTTCCCTATTCCGGCTCTTTATAATAACGATAGCTGAACTTTCCATGCTGCTGTATCGCTGTGTACATGGCATCTTTTTCCAAATCGCGCATTTCCCCCGGCGTTTTACCCGTTACTTTTTTAAATACAGATGTGAAATAATGCACACTGGAAAAGCCTGACAATACGCTAATATCATTCAAGCTATAACTGGAATAGCAGATCAGCTCATAAGCCCTACAAACCCTTAAATAATTCACATAATGGATAATCGTAAAATTCGTTGCCTGCTTAAACAGCTTGCAGAGGTAGTTTTTATTGTATTTCAGGGATTCTGCCAACTGATCCAGTGTGAAATCCTCTGCAAAATGCACGGAAACATAGTCGGCAATTTGTTTTTCCACGCCAGTCAGGTTGGCTATGATGTGGTCAATCGCACGTGAAAAGGAATTCCTTTCAACAAAAGAGCCGTTTTTACGGATATAGATATAGAATGCCTGCTCAAAAAGAGCATTTGCCATTTCTCTACTGTACCGTGCATTGGACTGCCACTCGTTTCGCGCTCCTAAAAGTGCGGTTTCAAATTCATTGTCCTCAATTTCAAAACAGCGTGGCAGGCAATGCACCTCATCCATGGTATTGGAATTATGGAGATAAAATTTTGTATCTATGATCCGCAGCCTCCCGCTTGAGATCACAGGCAGTTCATGCAGCTGCTCCGGTTCAATTACAACGCAGAGATGGGGATATAAATGGACTTTCTGCCTGTCCAACAGCATATCCGCTTCCCCTGAAACTACATAGTACATCTGGTAAAAGTCATGGCTATGCTCTCGTATCCCCCATCCACGCATATAATCCAGCATAAAGGTCCATACAACCTCAATGTCCCGCATGCTCCCGCCTCCCCTTCTTTTTTGCTTCCCACCGCAGTCCTCAACCGGACCATCCGCCGCGCACTCCACACTTTCCACTGGTAAAGCAAGCTTATTGTAGCAGATTTTACTTTTTCACACAATCCCCCTATCGACCTCAAGCTTTCTGCCACCGGACGCCCTTACTGCCTTGGCTCTCTACCCCAAATATATATTGCATTAAAATATTTATTTTGCCTTAAACCGTCCGATAAATATTACAGGTACATTACCTCACTTTGATCAAACTGGAAAGCGGAATACGATATATGAAAAAAAAGAAAACTTTTTTGTCAGCGCATCCCCCTCAAACACGCGAAACCTTGCAGGATATTGGGAAGCATTATTCCAATATCCTCACTGCTCTGGTGTTGCTCCTGCTTTGTGTCATTCTCAGCTTGATTGTCCTGGCGGTCAAGCTTTCCTCCCATACATATATTTTGACTGACGGCAACCGTTATGAAACCGTCCGGCTGCATCCCGGCACGATCGCCGAGGCACAAAAAATTTCAAACTTTCAAAACCTGAAGGTGATCGCCCAGCGCAGAGAGGGTAATACCACTTACCTCACGCTGGATCAGGAATTGAGTGCCCAGATCAAAACCAAAGATCAAACTATGACCGTCCCCTTTACGGCCTGCACCGTAGGCGAGCTGTTGGAGCAGGTCGGCATTGCTGTGGGCGAGAATGATATTGTAGTGCCAGGACTTGACCGATGGTTGGTGGAAAATACGGAAATCTCCATTACTGAAGTAAGCTATCGCTCGGAGGTCGAAACAATAACAACCCCTTTCCAAGTAGAAACCCGCCAAAATTCCGATATGGTAGACGGAACACAGCACATACTGCAATACGGCAGGAATGGCGAAACCGAAATCACTTACCGTATCACGCTTCATGACGGCGTCCCGTTCGAAAAGGAAATGGTTTTTGAAGAAGAAGTCCTTGCGCCTGTTAACTGCATCATTGAACAGGGGACAAAAAAGCGATCTACCGTAGAACCGGCTGAGCCGGTACAGCAAGACGGGTATGACACAGCAGACGCCGGCAGCACCGCAGCAGACAGCGCTTCCGGCAGCCAGTTGTCTACTGCGGGACGGTCGCAGGTCTGGTCCGTCCCCGCCGGTATCCAAGATGATACTGCTTCAAAAACCATAACAGCCGCAGATGGTTCAACGTTTCAGTATTCTTCAGTCATTGACGTAACTGCAACCGCCTATCATCGAATCGAGGACGGCGGCCTGATCACTGCCAGCGGCACGACCACGCGGTATGGAACCATTGCAGTCGACCCACGGGTAATCCCATTAGGCAGCCGTGTATATGTCGTTTCAGACGGAGGCGACCAGTCCTGGTCGTATGGCCCCGGCATCGCCGAGGATACCGGCGGGCTGATCAAGGAAAATCGTATCGATCTCTTCTTCATGACTGATGAGGAAGCGGACCAGTTTGGCGTCCGTCCAGCCAAAGTATACATATTAAGCTGAGTTTCTTACTGCCTGTCAGCCAGCCATCACAGGGGGCCTCGGGTGCAATGTTTTTCAAGCCATTGCATCCGAGGCCCCCGCCTGTTCAACATATCCAATTTTATCCGGCTGGCCAAGCTACTCCAATCCCACAATTTTTTCTTCATCAGCCAAAAGCTTTGCATACGCCTGTTCCCGTAATACGGCAACCATCGCGTCTATCCCTATGCAGGTCGTCCTATACATTTTCTCCAGACTGGAAACCGTGACTTTGCGTTCATCCACCTGCGCAACACTGCACAGACTTTTCATGCTGCTCCAAACGATCCGCCGGTCTATCGCCTTCCCATTTCGGGTACAGAAAACAGGGCCATTGCAAACCCCTGTTTCTTCAGCATATTGCAGAAGCTCTCCAACCAGTGCAACGGGCATCGTAAAGGAAGAACCATTCTCCAGCACAATTGTTTCATTTCCAGCCTGCCGCAGCCTTTCGACCGTAATATAGGGGATATCCCCCGTCTTAATACCTGTACACCCAAATACTTTTATCAGATAATAACTACGCTTCCGTTTCAGCAGCTTTGCCGCCTGAAGCAGGCGCAGATATTCCTGTCTTGTCAGTTCAGGGGCAGCCTCCTCTTTCTCCTTTGGCAGACGGGACTGTACCAGCTGCCATTCCCTATGGCCCGCAAATGCCAACAGGCTGTTGGCAGCGGATATCCGTGCATTAATGCTTTCATTGGCCAGACCGTTTTCCTGCATAAACCCTTTCCACTTTGCCAGCCTGGCATTGTTCAGCAGGCCTTCTTCCCCCAAAAATTTTTTCAGCTGCAAAAGCTGGGATCTGTATTGCGCAATCGTGGAGCGTGTCCTTCCCCTTTTCTGCAGGTCCACCAGAAAGGATTTTATTTCGTTTTCCGTCACCCTGTAACCATTTTCCATCCGCCCTTATTCACCTCTCCTGCTTAGATGAATTATCCTGTTTCAGCAGTTGCAATAGTTGCAAGGGAGAAACTTCCTCCCTTGCGGCGGCTGCGTTCTCCCTGCGCGCTGCTACCAATTCCTCCCGCAGAACCGATACATTGCGCGGCGCATCGATCGACAGGCGGACACGTCCTGCCCCGATCTCCTGAACAGTAATTGTAATATCCTGGCCGATCATAAAGGACTGTCCTTGTTTCCGCTGCAGTATCAGCATTGCGCTCCCCCCTGTCGTCCTATAGAGTCCAGAGGACACCGCATATCATATTCATCCAGTATCACCTGACAGGCCTGTCTCGTCCGGTCGTTCAGGACAATGGGGCATCTCAAGTTTACCGTGCTCTTCCACACCGGCTTGTTAACCCTGCAAAGCGTATAATAGCACAAATCCTCGCTCTTCTCTACCTGCATTTGAAGCAGCTCAGACTTTGCCAGTTTGGGCTGATAGGTTGGCAGCAGCATAAAAGGGTTCAGTGCGGTAAAGGCAAGCGACGGCGTTTCCACGCTTTGCAGGCACAACAGGAAATCCTCCTCCTTGGCAAAAGGGAGGAGGACAAACTTTTTTTCCTGTTCAAAACCAAAGATACCATTGGGGAAAAACAGCAGTGTTTGCTCGTCTACCTGTATTGTTCCAAAATATTTGGTTTCAATTTTCATTCCAGTCTCCTTAGTTAAACCGTTTCATCCAACGGCTCGTATCCCGGCTCTGCAGAGGGAGGCACATAGACCGGCCCGCCAATATATTTGATAATGACATCCGGACGCTGCGTTACGGTAAACTCAATATCACCCGGTATAAACTCCACATCCCCATTTCCAATGCGCCAGTCAAAATTCAGCTTATCCATCTCATAGCGGATGTTCAGCTCCCCTGCATCCCAGGAAATATCCGGACCTGTGCTGGGCAGAAATGTCATGGCAACATCCGTATTGACCTGCTGGGATTCCATCGCGAACTGTGTGATCAATTGCTGGCCAATTTTTGCCTGAAGCAGAAGCTTTCCGTGCTTGGCATAGGTGCCGGTCGTTTCATAAACCTGCTCACGCCCTTTTTGTGCAGCCTGTTCAATACTGCGCATTGCGGTTGGTGTAATGGAATTACGCGCTTCAAACGTATCCAAGTTCAGCCGGATGGGCTTGCTGCGTATCTGCAGACCTCCCTTGCTGCGGGAAACCTCCAGATCCACCTGCGACCTTTTGTATTCCAGCCGCGCATGGTTTACTTTCATTTCCAACTCAATCGGAACATTTTTAATCTCTATCAACCGTTCCATAGCGCTGTACACCTCTTTTGCTCTTACTCTTACCCTTATGCTTAAGACATATAGTCAATAAACGATTGCGACAGCACATTGTTGCCAACCCGCAGCGCAGCATTGTAGCTGTACTGGGCATACACAAACGTACTCAACGCATCCGCCAAATCCACCCTGTCAAGCGACTCATATTGCTCTGTGAGCGTATCCCCGGTAGAGGTCAGGCGGGTGTCATTAGACTTTAAAAACTGAGCCTTCGTGTCCAGCTCAGCCCGGTTGGAGTTAAACGCGGAGTAAGACTCCTGCATCTTATCAAACAGCGCGTTTGCCTTTTCCTGATCTGCTTCATTCATCTTATCGCTTCCATCCGCAGCCGAGTCCACCAGAAGCTGCCCCAACTGCGCTGTCAGCGAAATAATATCCTTAGGTGAACCATCCTCATAGGTACCGAAGCCCAGCAGCCCTGCGCCGGAAATCGCCGTGTTGAATGCGGTGGAGGGAATGACCTGTTCATTCTCATCCAGTTGCAGGCCCAAGCCTATATCCACATAGGTCGACTCCTTGCTCCACTCCTCCAGCTTCGCCAGCTCATCCGGATCCTGTGTCGCCATGTCTATCCCGCGGAAATACAGCTTCCCATCCTTGAGTTCAAACGGAGCCTCCTCGCCGTTTGCGCCGGCAAACACAAACTTATCCCCATATTTGGCGTTCAGCGTTTTGACCATGCCTTCCGCAGTATTCAGCAGGGTTTTTCCAATCTCCTCACGGGCGCTTGATTTGGAGCCGTCCACGCCTTGTTCGGCCTGGTCAAGCGCTGTATTGTACTGATCTGCGATCTCCTGCAGGCTCGCCTGCGCCGACTCAAATTTGTGAATCGCAGATTCGCTGGTCTTTCTCTGAAATTCATTACGCGCAGAGGCCGCATGCACACGAAACGACTGCGCCGCCAGCGCCGGATCTTCCGAAAAGGAGTTGAACCGCCGTCCCGTCAAAACAGTGTTCATCGCATAGTACTGATTCCAGCTTGCTTTTGCCAAGTTTCCCCGATAGGTACGAAGCGTACCGTTTGTTGTAACCCGAAACATCACTATAACTCCTCTCTGTCAGCGGCCGACAATGCCCATGCCGTTGATCACTTTGTCCATCGCTTCATCCAACGCTGTCATCAGACGGCAGGCAGCCGCAAACGACTTCTGATATTGCAGCAGATTCATGCCCTCCTCATTCAGATCGACACCGGAAACGCTATCCCTGCTGGTATTGATTCCATCCGCAGCTGCGGCATACGTTTCATAAATAGTATATGTCGTACTTTTATGCGCACCCAGCACGCCTTCCATATTGGCGTAACAGCCTTCCAGATTGCCCTTGTAAATTGAGTCCCCTGATGCCGCCCCGGCAACTGCGCCATCCCCCATGGAAAATGCGTCGGTTTTGCTCCCCTGCGCATCTGTAAAGGCAATACCGGTCACCAGGTTACACAGGGAACCCTCCGGTACAACGGCCTTATCATCGAATGTGATCGTCGTCCCGTTGTCCTTCATATCAAATATGCCATTTATCGTTTGATCCTTTTGCAGCGCAGCGTACAGGTTGTTTTGCGTATCCTCCGCCGTTGCGCCGGACTGGAACTTGACCTTTACCGTGTGTTCCTGATTCATACCGTCAATATAAGTAATATGTGCAGTCAGTTCCGTTCCCGGCGTAAGTGCGTTATCCTGCTTTGGTTCCCCTGTTGTGAAAGTCGCATCATTCGTGCGGATGATATCGCTCGGCCGAAACGTATAGCTTGTCTCAAATACGTTGATCAGTCGATTGATATTATCGTTCATCGTACCCTGCACCGGATTACCCGAAACGGAGGAGATAATCTGCACCTCCCCGCTTTTCCACGCCGATGAAATGGAGATATTCCCTGCCGTGATCACGGTATCAGGATTTTTCGGATCATCCCCCTCTGCCGTGAACAGATTCCCCGCCTGCTTTTGTACAGCCTCTCCATTTGAGCCAACCTCTGAGAAAGATGTACCGTCTGGACGGGTCGTGTTGATCCGGTTCATTTCGGTAGCAAACTTGTTTGCCAAGGCATCCAGGGATTTCTGATAATACGGTATCCCGCGGATGGACTTGTCTCCCCCGTCCGTGCGGAACTCACCCGCGCCAGTCAGCATCTGGCGGGTGGATTCCAGCGCGCCATATCCGTGCCCCTCGTCCACAATCGTCGTATTAGCTGGTACAGCGGCGATCGACTTTGTATCTCCCAGGGTGATGCCGGTATTATTGGCTGCCAGCTCCATCTGCGTCACGGTGGCAGCATCAGCCCCTTTGTCCGTCGATGTCATGACAAGCCCGTTCGAGGTCGCCTTGGCTGTGAACAGTCCTTGTAGCGTGGCATCCTTATTCAAAGCATCCGCCAGATTAGCCAAGGTCTTTTCACGCGCTTTCGCAATTGCTTCCGGCGTGTCATCCGCCGGCTTTTCCACCGTGAAATCGACAGAAACGGTATGTTTGTTCCCATCCTTGTCCTTATAGGTAATATCGATCGTTTGCTGTCCACCCTGTGCGTTCTTCCCAAAATCCAGCCCTTGAAGCTGGAACTGGGAATTCGTGTTGGACAACTGCGTCTGATAGGCGGAGTCATGCAGTTCGCTGATCGCAAGCCGCAACAGATCGTCCGGCACCGGTTTGCCATCCGCATCCACAACCGGCTTGCCCGCTGCATCCACTTTTTGAGCAATCGACAAATCCGCACGATAGATGCCGTCAATCAGCGTCGCCCCAGGCTTATTCGTCTTATTATCCACCATTTTGATGGTGAGTTTTTCGACAGAAAAGCCTGCTCCAAGGTTTTCCTCGCTGTAGGTTACATCAATTTTCATGTACTCGGAAAGCTGATCGATCAGCATATTACGCTGGTCGCGCAGTTCAAGCGCCGAATCCCCGTTAATATCCGAACGGCGTATCTCCTCGTTCAGCTCCTGTATTTTCTTAAGAATATTGTCAGCTTCCTGTACATTTTGCGTGTATTGGTTATATACATTTTCAAATACGGTTTCCAGATCCTTGGCGCTCGTGTTAAGCAGCTGACAAAGCGCTTCTGCCGAACTGCGTACCAGCGAATCAAATTCTTTCTCACCCACATGGTCATTCAGGTCATTCAGCTTCCCCAGAAGATCCTGAATCTGTGTTGTGATACCGCTCTTGTTTACATCATTGATAACGCTCTCCAGTTGATCCAGCCCATCGAGTATCGCACTGGCCGAACCGACGCTCGACATCTCCTTCCGGAACCGAATATCCAAAAACGGATCGCGCAGCTGGGAGATGCCGGACAGCATAACGCCAGAGCCAACCGAAGCCGAATTTGCAGAATGATACAGCCCTGATCCGCTTGTGATAAAGCTGTATTGATCGAGCCTTTGACGGGTATAGCCCGGCGTATTGATATTGGAAATGTTTTGACCTGTTACATTCAGCGCCATTTGACTTGCAATCATACCCAAACGCGCCACAGTAAACTCACCAAAAGTGGCCATTGCTCTCTGTTTCCTCCGTTTCTTCCTTTATGCTCGAAAATCTGTATGCGGTCCGCCCGTTGTTATCGTATGATCCTTCACATGCTCGGGGTCAAGCCCAAGCCCTGCAATCATATTTTCCACCTGATGCAGGCTGCATTCCAGCGCCGAGCGGGCCACCTCGGCCGCACTCTGCATGATCCGGTACTGTGCGGACAACCGCTCTGCCGCATCTTTTACCTTTTCACGCAGCTCCATGGAATCTATCTGTTCCGGCAAAGCAGACAGCGTTATTTTTTCCAGCCCCATTTGCTGCTGTAGCCTGAGCCGCTTCTGGTCAATATTGCGCAGGCTGAGCGACAACGCCTGTTCTTTTTTCATGCACTCGCCCAGACGTATCAGATCGTCCTCATGGACAGAGGCCGCAACGTCCTTCTGCACAGCAGTCAGCTCGCCTAAAATCACCGTCAGACGGTCCAGCAGTCCCAGCAATTCTTCCATCCCTGTCATCCTCCAAACAGCATGATACGCGCTGCCAGCTCATTAATATCATATTGATAGGCGCCCGTCTGAACCTGCTCCTGCAGCTCCGGAAGAGTTTCACATCGGTACGTCCGCACTTCCTGCGCAATGCGTCCCGCGAGTTCATGCGCAAAGCGCTGCTCCTCTGTATATTGCGACGTGGTCAGCTCTACCCTGTCGAATTGCGCAGTACCCACGGGCTGGCTTTCAGTCTCTTCTGGTTGCGGTCGGTGTATTGCCAACGGGGACAAGCCTCCCGTTTTGGGAATCATCATTATGATCAGCTCCTTTTCAGCACACGCAAGCCGATGAATTACTTACTAAGTCAAATATCGGTCATTACCACAAAAAAATAAGCGGCAGGCTGCAAAAACCTGTCGCTTATTTTTCTTTCCCTGTATATTCCTATGTATTGTTCAGATGGCGAAGCAGTATACTCGCAATATTTTCACAGGCGGCTTGCTGGACCACTGCGCCAATATCATGTGCTACCATAGGCATCCCATAAACAACGCTGGATTCCCTGTCCTGTCCAATCGTATAAGCGCCATGCCGCCTCATGTCCAGCAGTCCATCCGCACCGTCTCGCCCCATGCCGGTCAGGATGATACCTACCATGCGGCAACGCACGCTCTGTGCCACCGAGTGGAACAACACATCCACGGATGGACAGTGTCCGCTTACCTTTTCCCCAAGCTGGCAGGCCACCGTGTAGCGGCTCCCTGTCCTGACGACACGCATCTGTTTATCCCCGGGCGCAATCAATACTCGGCCGCGTTCGATACCGTCCCCGTTTTCCGCCTCCTTTACCTTCATCGCACATATTTTGTCCAAGCGTTCGGCATACATTTTTGTAAAGCCCGGCGGCATATGCTGCACCACTACAATCCCCGGCGTATCGGCCGGCAGACGCTTGAGCACCTCAAGCGTTGCTTCGGTCCCACCCGTGGATGCTCCAATTGCAATAACCGTCTCTTTTACGCCCTGTGCCGTAAGCGGCAACCGGCCCGCAGTCGGCACCGCAGCCGGTCGGCTGCGGCGTATCCGCGCACAGGAAGCCACAACAATTTTATTGGCAAGCGCCTCTATAAAACGCTGGTTCGCCCCGACCGTTTCCGGCTTCCGAACGAAATCAACCGCTCCGACCGCCATCGCATCAAATACGCGCAGGTTCAGGGAGGACACCAGAATGATTGGGACCGGATACTGTGGCAGCAGGCTTTTTACAAAGTCAATCCCATTCATACCCGGCATCTCCACATCCAGCGTCATCACATCCGGCCGGAGCAGCGGCAGCTTCGCCCGCGCCTCCACCGCATTCCCCGCCTCCCCGACTATCTCCATGTTGCTATAAGCAGACAGGCCATCCCGTATAACGCGCCGGGCCAGAATAGAGTCGTCGACAACCATTACCCGTATCTTTTTTATGCTCTGCATTGCAGCGTTCCTCCTTTCACCGCCGTCACTCCCTGCGGAATGTCGCTGGGCGGAGCATTCGGTACGGGCTGTTTTTGCTGATATTCTCTGAATGGCCAATCAACAGGTAGCCCCCCTGATTGGTCGCATGATAGAAGCGTTGCACAAGCGCGTCCTTTGTTTCCTGATCGAAATAAATCATGACATTCCGACAGAAAATAACGTCAAACTTGATTCGGAAGTGAATTGGCTCCATCAGATTGAACACACGGAAGATAACATTATGCCGGATCTCCGGCGTAACTGTGTACAAACCGCTCCCGTCCGTCCGTTTCCGAAAATAGCGCCGGCTCCATTCCGGCGGGATGTCGGTCGGCATCTCATAAGACGGGTCCGCCGCCTCGCTCAAAACACGCGGTGAAATATCCGTCGCCAGCACACGTGTATCCCACAGCCCCGCCTGCGGTCCCAGAAAATCCTTGATGCACATGGAAATGGTATACGGCTCCTCTCCCGTCGAACATCCCGCACTCCATATGGACAGCACCTTTTTCCGTTCATTCCTTTTGATGAGATCCGGCAATATCACCTCGTTAAAAAACGCAAAGTGTTCCTTTTCGCGCATAAAATAAGTATAATTGGTCGTGAGCTTGTTCAGGATAAACTCAACCTGCGCCGCATCCTTTCCTGACAGCAGCTCATCGACAAACTTTGTAAAATCCGTGTACCCTTTTGCCTGCAGGGCCGCGGACAGGCGGCTGTTAATCAGCAGCCGCTTCTGTGAAAGATTGATCCCATAGCGGTCGCGCATAAACGTTACCAGCCGCTGAAAATCTGCATCTGACAGCTGCAGCATAATATCGACTACCTCTTAGCAATAGTTTTAACATAATCCACGGTCATAGAAGTGCTCTGCTTATTCGGCCAGCAGAAGCTCGCAGTCCAGCACCAGCATGGTACCCGTCCCATCCGGCATGGTCGTCATACCCGAAACATATTTCTGTGCATTATGCGCCGGTACCGGCAGAATGGTATCCACTGGGATATCAATGATTTGGCAGACCGTATCAACCAGTATGCCGATCGGCATTTCATTCAGGTTCAGTACGATGATGCAGTCATTGTCTCTCGGTTCAACAGACAGGCGGAGCCGCATATCCATCAGCGGAATTGTCTGTCCACGCAGGTTGATAATGCCGCGCACATAGGCTGGCACCATAGGTACCTGTGTGATCACATGGTTTGTGATAATCTCCACCACATTTTCTGCCTCCACACCAAACAGCAGGTTATCCGTTCGGAACGTCAGGAATTTACGGGTCGCGATTTCTGCCGTGCTGTCCTCTGCAGACCCAGATGCCTCCCGCTGCATCTCCTCGGTTGCAAACATCATATTTTCATCAGACATTGCATTCTCTCCTTTTATGCTATCCCTGTCAATATCCTGCGCTGCCGCTGATAAAATCCATTAGATTGGTTACATCCAAAATCAGGCTGATATTGCCGTCGCCTAAAATGGTGCAGCCAGCGATCCCCGCATCCTTTATTTTAAAATTGTTCAGGTACGACGGAAGCGGCTTGATGACGACCTGCTGCTTGCCCAGCAGCTCATCCACGAACAGGCAGCACGAACTCTCACTGCTCTCCACCCATACAAGGATTCCGTCATTGATGGAGGTCGACTGCGGCTCTATTCCGTAAACATTGTACAAGCGTACCACGGGATAGAACTCCTCCATTTTGTTGATGATCTCACCTTGCATCGCATCATGAATAATATCCTTCTCCGTCACCTTAAAGGACTGCCTTATATTCTGGATCGGGATGGTAAAGATGGATTCGCCAACCCGCACCTCCATACCGTCCATAATCGCGGTAGTGAGCGGGATTTTGAGAGTCGTACAGCTCCCTTTCCCCTTTTCACTGGTCATCGTTACCACACCGCCGACCGTTTCTACATTCTTTTTGACGACATCCATACCAACGCCGCGGCCGGAGAATTCCGTTACCTCCTGATTGGTCGAAAAGCCCGGCATCATCAGGAAGTTCATGATCTCGCGCTGGCTGTATTCCACATCAGGGCTGGCAAGCCCCTGCCGGAGCGCTTTACGCAGCACAGCATCACAATCTACACCCATCCCGTCATCCTCGATTTTAATGATGACTTCGCTTCCCGTATTTTGAGCGGACAGTGTAATTTCCCCCACAGGATTCTTGCCTGCGTCAATCCGCATCTGCTCGTCCGGCTCGATGCCGTGATCCATGGAATTGCGCACGATATGCATAATAGGGTCGCTGATCGCATCTACGATCGTCTTGTCGATCTCCGTATCCTCCCCGATGATGCTGAGCTGCGCCTTACGGCCCAGCTTCTGCCCCATGTCTCTGACAATCCGGCGCATTTTCTGGAACGTCCCCGATACTGGAACCATGCGCAGCGACATCGAGATATCCTGCAGCTCATCTGTCAGCTTGCGCAGCTGGCGGGCGGATTTATAGAAGTTATCCAGTTTGGCATCCTCGATCCCGCGCAGGTCCGGCGACGCGGTCACCATTGTCTCCGTAATTACGATTTCTCCCACCACGGCCATCAGCTGATCCAGCTTGGACAGATTGACACTGATCAGGCTTTGCTTGATCTGGTGTCCACTGCCCTTGCCGGACGTTGCTTCGGCCCCCGCCGCAGGCGCGGCTTTTTGTGGCTCTGTCTGTCCGGTGGCTTCCGGCGCAGGTTCCTGCTTCTCGTCCCTCTGCGCCTCGGGCGCGGGAGCTGCGTCGATTTCCTGATAGGTTTTCACAAAGCCCAAGTCAGAGATAAGCGGGATGGCCGCCTTACGCTCATTCTCCGCTGCGAAATACATTGTAAAGCCGTTTTCCGCAATCTCCGGCGAACGAGCCGTATTGCTTTCCAGATCCTCCGGTTGGTAAAGGAACTGCGTTCCGCTGTCCCGAACATCACTTACGATCATGAACGCACGCAGGTTCTCCATCCCACAGCCCTCATCCAGAAAGACCCGCAGCGCAAACGGATAGCCGGCCGGCGCGTTTTCCACTGTAGCCGTGCGGCATCCCTGCGCCGCAGCTTGGTCCGCCGAGGGTGCTTCCCCACTGCTCCCAGCAACCTGTCCATCATTTTTAATTTTGTCGATAAACATGTTAATTGTTTCAACAAAGCGGTCGATATTTGTAGAAAGGGGTTCCCCCTTTTCGATTTTACCGATCTCATCACGAAAATAGTCGATCGATCGGAACAGCAGGTCGAACAGCTTCGGCCGATCCTGTTCCGGAACAATATCCATCGTATTTTCCCGAATCAGGTAAAACAGATCCTCAATCCGGTGTGCAATGGTCATCAAAGGCTCATACTCCATCATTGCCGCCGAGCCTTTCAGCGTATGCATAATGCGGAAGATCTCGTTTACATCATCCTGTGATAGCGTATCCGCCTGCTCTGCGGCAAGCATAATATTATCGAGCTGCTCAAGCAATGTATTTGTTTCATACAAATACATTTCCAGAACGCTGTCGCCACTGTTCGCCATAAATCCCATGCCATCCTTTCCGAATTACAATAACAGTAGTTATATTCATAAATCGACCGGATATGGCACGCAATTAATAGATTGGATAAATTTTTCTACGGATGAACGGAGTGTAGCTCTATGCCAAACATCACCAGTGTGACCAACCCTGTCCCTGGGCAGGAGAACAATACCAGCTATCGTTCTCCTATCACACCGAACGATACACAGGTCAAAAACATACCTGATCCATCGCGCATCAGCCGCGCCGACCAGCGTACCGATCGGCAGGATACGGCCGGTTCTGGGCTGACGCGGCGCTATGATTCCTATTTCCAGGCGTTTTTGCAGGATCTTCGCGCTTTCGGCTCGGTTTCCGATAGTATCTACCAGCTTCTGGCCAGCGGTCTGAGTGCGTCTGGAGCCGAAACGGCCGAGGTCAGTGCAGCGCTGGTACGCATTATACAGGCCTTACAGCTCAATCCGGAGCAGCTTCTCGCCCTGCTGAAAGGTCAGTTTTCCTCTGGGCAGCGCTTCCGCGGACCGCTTTTCGATGTTTTACGCAAGGCGCTCCAGTCCAATCCCTCCTCTGCTATGAAGGAGGATATTGCCCAGTTTCTGCGGAAGTTCAGCGCTTTCGCTTCCACGGAGCATATCGAGCGCAGCCTGACGCGCACCATACGCCAAATGTCCTGGTTCATGCCGAAACGCTTCAGCAGCACACTGGACGGACAACTGGCGCAGCTTGACGCCTTGCTGGCTCATGGCGACCGCGCCGGTGCACTCTCCCTGCTCCAGAACACGGTTCTCCCCTATATGTCGGACTATGTTTCCCAAATGCACGATCGTGGCATCGCCCGCAGCCTTTTGAGCATGCTGCTCCCCACCATCGCGCAGTATGAAAACGGTTCCCCGCAAAATGTACTGCAGTCTTTCTACCAGCTTTTCAGCTACACACCGGTCAAAAAGGCGTTCGGCGAAATGAGCCAGGAGGATATCCTGCAAATGCTGCGCGCGCATACCGTTCCGCCGGATGAAGCAACCGCCACGCTTTTGGATCAGCTTACCTCCCTTGCTTCCCGCGCCATGCGGGGAGAGGGCAGCACGACGCAGCAACAGGCCATGCAGGAACTGATGCGTTCGGTGCTTGTCAACCAAAGTGTTTTTATGCCGCTCGCCCATGCCATTCTTCCTGCCGCCATGGACGGACGTGCGATGTTCTCCGAGCTATGGGTTGACGCAGATGCCGAAAAGCAGTCAGGTGCGGCAGGTTCCCCGACCGCCCCCATGCGTCTGCTGCTCAAGTTTGACATACAGGATCTCGGCGGCTTCGATCTCCTTCTTACTTATCAGGACGATTCGGTCGGTGCAGAGCTCTTCTGTCCACCGCACCTGACGCCTTTTACCGGTGTTTTTGAGGCCAAACTGGCTAAAATGGCAGAAAGCGCTGGGCTAAATCCGGGGGCGATCCGCGCCTCCCCCTCTGCGCAGCGTGTTACACTGACCCAGGCGTTCCCCAAGATACTCGAAAGGATGAACAGCGTTAATGTCACAATATGATCAAAGCCGCAAGGCTGTCGCCCTGCAGTATGAAAATGGGGCGCCCGCTCCGGTCGTGGTTGCTTCCGGCATGGGCTACCTTGCGGAACGCATGGTCGAGATAGCCTCTGAAAACGGCGTGCCTGTTTATGAGGACTCCTCCCTTGCCACCATGCTTTCCCAACTTGCCCTCGGTCAGGCCATCCCTGAATCGCTTTACCAGTTTATCGTTGATATTTATGTTTACTTCCTGCATTTTGATCCGGAGGCGCCGGAAAAGCCCCGTGTACCCGCAACAAATACCGGACCGTCCAAAGGGGGAGACGTATAATGCATCATCCACAGCCGGAAAAACGCTTCGTCATCCTCAGCGATGATCAGAAAACACTGGCCAGTGCTATCCTTATGGAACAGAAAGGACAGCAAAAGGTTTTCGAGCTGACCTCCAAGCCAATCTGTGATTTGTCCGCACTTCCCGCCATCAACATTCTCAGCATCAATTCCGAAAACTTCATGGCATGGCGCGGCAGAGTCGCTGGGATACAAAACACCTGTCTTTATTTTGTGGCTGAGGAGCACATTGGTCCGCATTTGCGCAGGCACCTTCGCATCCCGATCATGCTCCGCACCTACTTGTACCCGCTTTCGGGTGATTCAGCCCGTCTGCCCGTCATCACGCACGACGTAAGCTGCGGCGGGATATCCCTGTACGCCAGCCGACCGCTCGCGCCCGGCTTCCGTTTTGAAATCGCAATTCCGTTTTCTTCCCCGCCCCTGTTGCTGAGCGCACAGGTGATCCGTGTCATTTCCGAGGAGCAGCAATTATATGCCTGCGCTTTTTCCGACCTTCTCCCCCAAGAAGAGGCTCTATTGCAGGAGGGTATTTTTGAATACGACCTGCACCACAAAATCAAAACCGTCCATTAGACTTTCCTATCAAACGCAGAGGTGTTAACGCAAATGAGTCATTTCCTATCACATGTGATCCACAGCGCCAAACGGGTGTGCGCGCTGTCCTTATGCACAGCCCTCCTGTTCGGCATGCTGCCGTTAACCGTACCGTCCGCACAGGCCGCGTGGGAGGATGCCTACCTGAGCAGGCTGGTATCCTGGAATATTATGCGCGGCGACCAGAACGGCAATCTGGAACCTGGCCGCGCTATTACGCGCGCTGAATTTGCCAGCATGCTGAACCGCACGTTCGGCTATCATAAAACCGGCGCGCAGCCGTTCCGCGACGTACGAACAGGCGACTGGTTTTATGACGATATCAGCATTGCCTATACCGCCGGTTATTTTAAAGGCACTTCCAATTCCACAGCCTCGCCGGACGACACGCTGACCCGCGAGGAGGCCGCGACCATGCTCTGCCGCAACCTGATGCTGCAGCCGCAGTCCGGCGAGGATCTGTCGTTTACCGACAGCCGCAAGGCCAGCAGCTGGAGCCGCGGCTATATTAAGGCCGCAGCTGAAAAGGGTATTCTGACCGGCGACCCTGAAGGAACGTTCCGGCCGCTCGACCGCATCACACGCGGCGAGGTTGCCACCATGCTGGTCCGCGTCATCGGCACGCCGATCCAGTCCGCCGGTACTTATTCCAACAGCGTTTCCGGCAATCTGATGGTTTCCACCTCCGGTGTAACACTGGAAAACATGACCGTCACCGGCGATCTTTATATCACCCCTGGCGTAGGCCTTGGCTATGTCACGCTCAACAATGTCACAGTTTACGGGCAGATCATCGCCAGCGGCGCAGGTGAAAGCAATAAGGGCGACGCGAGCATCATCCTGAAAAACTGCACCGCCCCTGAAATGATCGTCGACAGCCCGACTAACCAGTATGTCACAATCCGAACGGTTGGCAACACAGATATCGACAGGGTCTACATCCGAACCAATACTTATCTGGAGGGAAAATCGACCGGCCGCCACGGCTTTGATTATGTCGAGGTGGACGGCGAGGAGGGTACGCAGCTCGATCTGGCCGGAAATATGCATGAGGTCGTGACCATGTCGCCCAAATCGACCATCAATGTTGGCAGCGGCACTGTGGAAAAGCTGACCGTGGATGAAAACGCGGTCGACTCCAAAGTAACGATCGCACAGGGCGCTGTTGTGGAGCAGCTGAACCTGGATACCGGAACTACTGTAACCGGCAAGGGCGACATCGGCACCCTGTACGTCAATGCACCGGGCTGTACGGTGGAAATGCTGCCCGATGTCATCATCATCCGTCCCGGCATCACCGCCAATATCGACGGCATCACCATGGACAGCACACTGGCGGATCAAATGTCAGACAAGCCGCGCATCCTGAGCGGCTATCCCCGTCTGTCAGATGTTGCCCCCAACCAGGCCGAGGCCTCCTTTATGACGAACAAGCCCGGCACGCTGTACTGGGCTGTCCGCCTGAGCGGCGACGGTGCTTTTGATGCCAACGACCTGATCAAGCCGCCTTCCTATGGGGGGAAAATTGTAAAAAGCGGTAACCTGTCCGTCAAGGATGCAAACGATGCGCTTTCACAGAAAATCACCGGCCTGCAGCCTGGGGCCTCCTATGTCCTTTCTGCTGTACTGGTGGACGCACGCGACGACCGCAGCACGGTCAAGAGTGTGTATTTTACCACGCCAGACAACAGCAAGCCCAATTTTGCCTCCGGCTATCCCAGAACCAGTACGATTGAGGACACCTATGTTACCTTTGACGTAGCGGCAACAAAAACCTGCACTCTTTACTGGGCCATCTACAAAAAGGGGATGCCCGCCCCCACCGCAAATGATTTTAAGGATGGCTCGCTCAGCGGCGCCATCTCCTCTGGAAAGGGCAAGCTGATCCGCAGCGAGGAAGACAACATCCTGATGGGCAACAAGGATAAGTACGCCAGGGACGCGCTTGCCGAGGTAACCGAGTATGACGCATACTTCTTCCTGACCGATACCGTTAACGATTCGGCGGTCAAAAAAATATCGGTAAAAACCGCCGACCGCACGCCCCCTGTATTCCGCACCAACTATCCCCGAATCAGTAAAATCGACGCCAAGGCGCTGACCGGCGAATCCATGATCAATGAAGACGGTAAGGTGTACTGGGCAATCGTAAAGCACGGTACGGAAAATTATCCGCAGTCTAACCCCGATCTGGACGAGGAGGCGCAGGCGCTCGACAAAAAGCTACAGATTAAGGGTGGCATGTATGCGCTCAAAAGCGGCTCGTTCAACGCGAAGCAGGACGCGGTCGCTTCCTTCAACATGAGCGGCCTTGACGCGGAAACCGCCTACGATATCTACTTTGTCGCTGAGGATACGGCGGGCAATCTGTCTGAAATCGCGACTATCCTGAACGCGAAAACGCTGGACAGCAGCGCGCCGGAGCTGGTTGAGCTGCGCTTCTCTCAGGCCAATGACGAGGGCATCCCGCTGGCCAATACCGACGTCACCCTTGTATTCAGCGAGGACATTTACAGCCGCGAGACACAAATGTCCCTGTCCGAAATGTTTGCCTCCGGCAAAAACGACTTTACGCTTGCCGGCGATAAAGACCAGACCCCGATCAAGTGGGTAGATATTATCCGGGGAATGTTTACATTCAACAACATGGATAATCCCACCGACCAGCGCAAGCAGGAGCTTGAGCTCGGTCCAGACGGACGTCAGAATATAACGGTCAAGCTGAACGAGGAAGGGCAGACCGAGGTCACCTTTGCCAACGCTGCACTGAAGCTGCAGAGCGGCGCGACCTACCAGTTTGTACTGAACAACATCACGGATTCCTCTAACAATGTCCTGCCGGCCAACACCAAGTCCCAGGAATTCCGTGTCCTGGATGCGCAGGTGGACTTTAATAAATTGCAGTATACCGCCGCGGATGTCGACGGTTTTAATCCCGCCGGCATTGAAGCTTCGTTCTCCATGGTCCCCTATGCCAATTCCACAGAAAATGTACCCGATGGAACAAAATACGACCTGCTGATCGCCTCGGATACCACGATTTCGTTCAAGCTGTACCGCCGTGACCTTTCAGCTGAAAAGCCCGCTTGGGAAATCGTAACGGATACGGTCGGCACGCCGGTAGAATTCACCATCAATAAAACACCCGATGAAAAGTGGACAGCGGCCAGCCTGAACCGCGCCGAGGGTCTTGAGCCTACTGACTATCCGCAGCTCAATCAATTGGTCCAGGGATATGAATACGCAGTCGAATTTACGTCCATCAATCTGGACAGGGATCGTAACAAGTGGGATGCGACCGTTAACCTGTATATGTACTGCGTTGCAGGCAGTCCCAACGAACTACAAAACCTGACTTCCGGTGGAATCGTCGAGCAGTCCTTCTGGGACAGCTATGTGATCCAACAGAAGAAGCTGGCCTCGATCGGCAACCCATCCGATTTCACAATTGATGTGCGCCGCGTCAACCAGAACGCGCCCCAGTTCATGCAGGGGTATCCCCGTGTGGCTCCCGGTGATTCCCTGACACGCGTCGATTACATGCTCGACCGCGAGGCGGACGTATATTACGTTGTCGCCCCTGTCAACCGTCTGGAGCCTGATCTGGATGATCCTGGTCTTATTATAGATATCGGCCAATTTAAGGACGACGGCGACGCCGAGGCTGCATTACCGGAGCCTGGTAAGCGGAAGGAGCAGGGTATCAGAACCCCCACCACCCAGAATATCATGAGCCCATCCAATTACACCCCGGCCAATGGGTATCAAACCGGCAAGGTTCGTTACGGCGGTACAGGCCAGGGCAGCTTTACCGTTGAGGACCTCCAGCCCAATCAGGAGTACTATATCTATTTTGTTCTGAAAGGCTCGTATAAGGATCCCTCCCCTGTTTGGTGCTACAAATTCAACACCAGCGATGTGGTTCCGCCTGTGCTGACCGCCAATTCCACCGGTGATGGTCAGGCAACCTTTTCCATCAAGCCCGCTGCCGGACAAACCAGCGTCGAAGCGGAAGTGCATTGGCTTCTCTATCCGCAGGCAACACAGAGCGGCTATCCGCCCCTGTTTTCAACCCAAATCAATGGCAAAACTGCTCTGGAAATGATGGAGAGCGATGCGTTCGACAAGTGGTCCTCTGATACGTCAATTGGCGGCTATAAAGACTCCACCGCTTTCAAGGAAGCCTTGTGGGAAATCATGCAGGGCGGCAGCGACGCCTCCCCCGCACCTGACCAAAACGGCGCGGAGCGGAATTTCAGCGGCACCGAAACCGTGATCGACAAAGATCAGCTGCAAAACGAACCGACAAAATATCTGTTCATCGTCGCTGCAAAGAATGAGCTGGGCGGCCTGCCCGTGTTCCGCGTGGTAAAAAATATACAGAAGGTGAACCGCAGCGGCCCACTGGTAAAATCAATGAACACGACCTCCACCTACAGCAACAATAAGCATTGGTATAACGGAACAGTTACCATCAACTTCGACACCGAGCTTTATGTATTCGATGACAGTATGAGTACACCGGAGGCCTACATTCCCACAGTCGGTAAAAACAGTGACCTTTTCCCTGATTCCGTAGAATATGTGAAGCTGTCGAACCTGAACCCCACCCGTTCATTGGGCGTCAAGTTCAATAACTTTGTTGTAGGCGACTCCTTCACGATCACGCCGACAGACGGAAAAGGGAATGGCGGCTACTTCTCCAATAAGTCCGGCTACATGCGAACCGACGGTTCCATCACCTTTACCCTGCAATATAAAAGGGATTCTGACGGGAACCCCATTGAAGAAGACGGCGCCAACAAGGTGGAATTCGTTCTTTCTGATGGAACCACCTCGGAAACAGACCCATAATACACAGCAAAAAGGAAGCCTTTCGGCTTCCTTTTTGTTTTACCCCGCTCGCGGTCTCTTAACACAATGCCAAGCTCTGCCGATATGTTATATATATTAGTTTTTCCGTGTATAAAGGAGGGGGTAGCTATGCAGGCTCCCTGGGAATACTTCGAGCATTTCAGCGACCTTGTCTATGTCAGCGATATCGATACGCACGAGCTGGTCTACCTCAACCGTCATGCACGGGAGCTGTATGGCTTTCCTTCAGAAGCGGACTATAAGGGGCATCCCTGCTACGAGGTCATGCAGCATGCACACGAGCCCTGTACGTTCTGTACATGCAGGGCGCTTTTGGAAAGCGGGGCCGCCGAATGGGTATACCGTAATCCCGTCACCGCACATACGTTCCGCATCAAGGACAGCCTGATCGAATACAGCGGCTGCCGTTATCATGTCACGCTGGCCATCAATATGGACAGAAGCGAGCTGGAGACCTATCGCTTCAATTCGTTCGTTCATTACGAAGCGTTCGTAAATGAGTGCCTGATTTTTGCTTTCGCGGCCTCGGATGAGCCGGATGAATCCCTGAACCTGATGCTGCAGTATATTGGACAGCAGCAGGCCGGTCTGCAGCTTTCCATTTACGAACGCGTACCGGCCGAACACCGATTTCAGAGCACTTACTGCTGGCCTCCCTCCTCTGCGGGTACTAAGATACTCCCTTTTGATTTGGAGCAGTACCTCTCACAACAGTATCCCGGTCGTGACAGCACCGAGCCTCTGGTTCTTTCCAGTGGTCAAGAGCTGCAAAGGCATCTTCCCGTTTTCTGTGACCAAGCTTCCGCTGGGGGTGATCAGTCCCTTCTCCTTGTTCCACTGTTGCTGGAGGGCCGCATCAGCGGCTACCTGCGTCTGGACAACGCACCGCCGCAACAACTCCGCTATCTTTCCGATATCTGCAAGGTGCTGTCCCCTTTCATCACCACGACCATGCAGCGGCGAGATCTGCTGCATTATTTCAAGAACTCCAGCATGTACGACCAGATGACCGGTGCCCTGAATCGCCGCGCACTAAAAGACCATATCCGCAGGGAATGTCCACTGCATTCAATCGGCCTCGTCTACTGCGACCTGATCGGACTGAAAAGCATTAACGATCTGCTCGGTCATAACAGCGGCGACGAACTGATTGTACGTATTTTTCATATTCTGCAGAAAGCGTTCCCCACCCAGCCGGTCTACCGTATGGGCGGTGATGAATTCCTGGTCTTATGCGATAATACGCCGCAGCCGGACTTTGAACAAAGCGTCGCCCAGTTGCGGGTGTTCTTGGCTGAAAGCAATTGCGAGCTGTCTATCGGCAGCCTGTGGACAGCGGATACCAGCCAGGATATCCGCACCCTGATACAGAAAGCGGACGATCTGATGTATCAGGATAAGCGGAAATACTACAGCCGCATCGACCTCGCAACCGGCCAGACGCGCCATTCCACGCTGCGCGGCAGTGCTATGCCGCCTGCCTGCTTCTCCTCCAGGGAAACCGCGTTCCAAAACTTCCTGAGCAACTATTTTTTTGATCCCGAGGTCTTTTTCCAGTCCGTCGCCATGGCAGATACCACCTTTTACCTCTATTGTGGTGATATGCAGAAAAATGTCTATTTTATTTCCGATAACCTGAAAGACGAATTCAATTTTACAGACAATCTTGTGTATAATTTTGTCGACCTGTTGGAGCAGCGGATTTATAAGCCGGATCAGGCGCTTCATATAGCCGATTTGCAGGATATGATTGAAAAGAAACGCAAGATCCATACGATCCGCTACCGTATTTACAACAAGGCGGGGCAGTTGCTGTGGATCCATTGCCGCGGCATTATGAAGTGGGACGCGGAAATGGCCCGCCCGCTCTTCTTTTCCGGTAGCATGGTCTGCCTGAAAAACGAAGACGCCGTTGATTCGACCACTGGGCTTCTCAATTTGTCCTCGGCAGAAGAGGAGCTGTCTGCTATCTGCAGCGTTTCCCGCTCCCCCCTGCTCCTGCTCAGCTTTGCGTTCCAGCCGCTTGCCGATATCAACCTTGCTTTCGGCCGCGAAACGGGAGACGCTGTCCTGCGTGAGATTGGCTGCCAGTTGGAAATACAGATGGGTACGTTCTTCCGTTTTTTTCGCCTGAGTGACAACCATTTCCTCGCTTTCTCCCATAAAAACCTGAAGCCTGCGCTTCCGGTCCAGCGGATACGCAATATCATGCTGGATGCCTGTGCCAAATACGGAATCCATATGATGTATCCCTGCGCGGCAGGCGTGCTGCATTACCCTGAGGACGGGGCCACCGCGCAGGAGCTGATTGACAACGCCATCGTGGTCGCAAATGTTTCGGCTGGCTTCCCCTCGCTGGATTATCTGAAATTTTCTCCCCATATGATACAAAATCGGAGAGAACAAAGCAGTCTCGGTTTTACCCTCAATTACAGTGTCAACCACGGCTTTGAAGGCTTCCATATCGTTGTCCAGCCGCAGGTTGAAGCCGCTACGCAACAGATATTCGGCGGCGAGGTCCTGCTCCGCTGGAGCATGCATGGGCAAAATGTTTCGCTTTCCCAGTGCATCGCCACACTGGAACAGCAGGGTGTGATTGTTCCTGTCGGCAAATGGGTCATCACCCAGACCGCGCGTGCGGCACAGCATATTCTTTCCCTTCGGCCGGACTTTCGCTTTTCCATCAACATCAGCTACCTTCAGCTTCTGGATGACGGCTTGTTCCCTCATATCCGGCAGACGCTTCAACAGTTCCATATCCCAGCCCACAACCTACTGATAGAGCTTACGGAAACCCATCATGACAGTGCGCCGGAGCGACTGGAAGCCTTTATCCGGCAGTGCAAGGAAATAGGCATTTCCTTTGTTCTGGACGACTTTGGCACAGCTTATTCCAACCTTTCCCTGCTTCTACAGCATCCGGCCGACCTGATCAAATTGGATCAAACGCTGATCCACGGGATCACCTCCTCCAAGCAGAAGCTGGACTTTATCGCAAGCATTATCTATTCCTGCCACCGTTTTGGCAAACAAGTCTGTGTCGAAGGTGTGGAGACCGAGGACGAATTCAACTTGATCCGACAGACCGGTTGTGATTTCATCCAGGGTTTTTATTTCTACCGGCCGCTGGATTTGGACGCGCTCGGTCGTCTGCTCGAGACGCCAGAGGGCACAATCAGCCATTAACCGCTATCCGCCGACAGTAAAAAGGGGCCGCAGCTATGCTGCGGCCCCTTTTTGTAGCACCTTTCCCTGCTTTCTAATGATGGGGGTTCTCATTCACAAGCACACATGCGCGCATCATCTGGACGGACAGGAGCTTATCATACCGCGCCGCATACAGACTCATCATCGCATTCCGCCTTTTGCTGTCCAACACAACATATTTGGAGGGCAGGTTTGTCAATGCCAGCGCTTTCATATCTGCAACACAGCGAGCACAGCGGCATTGCAGCATATGTTCTACATAGTATGCTGCTTCCTCCTCCACCAGCTCCTGCAGAACGTTAATGTATTGGACATCCTTTTCCCCATGCGGTGTTACAAAGGCCTGTTCTTCCTTTGCGCCTTGTGATGGAAAGCATATCTTTTTCTGCTCCGCTGGTTCCGGTTCCGTTGACGGCATATTGTCGACTGCTTTTTCATCCGGAGGCGCCTCCTCCTCCGCTGTTTGCGCCGGTATTGCGTTCACCTCTGCTTCCAGCGCCTGTAACAGACCTGTGCGTATCTCGTCCGACAATGCCTTTTCCCGATCCTTTGTGGTCTGCACGATAGGGACAACCGGCAGCGGTGCGGATTGTGCCATGCGCTCCGGCACAGCTGACGCTTGCTGATCCGGCTCATCCTGGTCCTCTATTTTCTTCTGTACAGCCGGCTTGCGAGGGACCGTAGCTTTCCTTGCGGCCTTGCGCTTCACCGCTTTTTTCTCTTCCTGCGTTACGTCAGCCGGCTGCCGTACCTCCTCTGTGTTTTGCTCCGGCGTTTCACCCCCCTGCTGCGTGATCAGGTTCAGCACGCGCGCCGTTTTACTGCTGCGCTTTTCCGCCATGTTTTTTCCCCTTTCCCACGTTACTGCTCCACCGAGCCTTCCTGCAGTATTTCTTCAACAAGCGCAACAAAATCCATTGCAGGCTTGGAGTGCGGCGCATAGGTCACAACACTTTTCCCATGTGCGGGTGATTCCGCTACAAGCACACCCTGCCTTATTTTTGTTTCAAACACCTTGGTATCAAGCTGCTCTGCGATCTGCCGTGACAGATCCAGCACATCCCTGTTCAGGTTGAGCCGTGCATTGAATTTATTGAGCAGAATACCGATGACCTTCAGACGCGGGTTATAGTATTGCCTCACCGTTTCGATTGTTTCCTTGATCTGGGTTACGCCAAGCAGGCTGAGAATCTCAGGTGCCATCGGGATGATCAGCTTGTCCGCTGTCACATAAGCATTCACTGTCAACAGGTTCAGTGCAGGCGGCGTATCAATAATGATATAGTCGTAATCCGCCGACAGCGCGGACAGCTCGGTCTTGAGCAGGTACTCCCGCCCTGGCTTGTTGCACTCCAATTCCACACCGGACAACAGGATATTTGCCGCGAGCATGTCCCCATACTCCGTAGCACATAACGCCTGCTCGACCGGTATCTGTTTTTTAAACACCTCATACAGGGTATGTACATTATCAATATCTATACCGAGGCTGAAGCCGAGATTGCCCTGCGGGTCCAGATCGACGCCAAGAACTTTCTTCCCCTTTTCCGCCAGTGTAGCAATCAGCGCTGCGGCGGTCGTTGTTTTGCCAACGCCGCCCTTCTGATTGGTGACCGCAATTATCTCCGCCAATAAAATCACTCCTTTGTCTTTAAAAAAAAGCTTTCCGCCCTTAATTTTAGTATACTATACGTCGAGATAAAAATATAGGGATTTTTATTTTTTTCTGCATGATCCTGTTCACTGTATTATCACCCCGTATCATGGGGAAAGGAGTGTTTTTATGGCAGTAAGCAGTGTAGGCGGCAGCAGCGCCTCCAGCCTTTATGGCAGCCGCAATGTGCTGAGCGGACTTGCCAGCGGCATGGATACTGAAGCCATGATCGAAAACATGGTCATGGGCACAAAAAACAAAATCACAGCGCAGCAACAGAAACAGCAAAAGCTGCTGTGGAAGCAGGAAGCGTACCGCAGTATCAGCGATCAATTGGTGCAGCTTTCCACCAAATATACCTCGTACACCTCCTCAACCAATCTGATGAGTGCGAATTTCTTCAAGCCGAGTATTATCACTACAGCCGGTAAATATAAGGACTTAATTTCAGCTTCCGGCAATACAACAAGCGATATTGTGATCCAGCGTGTCAGCCAGCTTGCAAAATCAGAAACCATCACCTTTTCCGGCTTGAGTGGTATTGACAACACCCAAAGCATTGACGCCTCCAAGGGCGTGGACTTGAAAGGTGATGTGAACGTAAGTAATCTGGCCGGAAAGCAGTTATCCTTTAAATATGGCAACAAATCCTTTTCCATTACATTTGACAGCGATCGTGAATACAAAAGCGTTGAAGATGTCGCTGATGAAATTAACCGGCAGCTTTCAAACGCCTCTGTCTCGCTTAGCGATGGCACCAGTATAAAAATGGACAGCAAGGTCAAGGCCGAGGTCGTCGATGGAAAAATTTCGTTCCAGTTTACCAACTCCAGCGAAACCAACACCCTCGAGCTGCTGGGCAGTTCCTCTCAGGAAGTGCTGACAGCGTTGCATCTGTCCAGCGGAAGCAAGCTGACGGCAACCGATAAAATCGAATCCTCCTCTGCAGTGGAAGCGACGGATCTGGCCACCAGCAAACCCGCCGGTGAGGTTTTAGCCGGTTCTTCCATGAAATTTACTTTCAATGGCACCACGGCAACAATCACGATGCCGGAAAAGGATTCTGCAGAATACAAGGCAATCTTCGAGTCCTCTGACCCCAATTCCGCTATGCAAAACTATCTGCAAACGCAGCTGGATCAGGCGTTCGGCTACGGTAGGGTTACGGTTTCCAACACCGCCTCAGATGGCACGTTCCAGCCCTCTTTCTCTGTTAAGGGTGACAGCGATACGCTTTCTATCGACTCCGGCACGCTCCATGTGGTTGGCAAGGGCGGCATTTTCGGTATCGACCGAGGCGCATCCAACCGTGTCAATACGAGCAAAACTCTGGGCGACCTGTATGGTACCGATTCGATAGAGCAGGACGGAAAGAAAATCACCATCATTAAGGGTATGACTGCTATTACCGGCCCTGATGGGAAAATCAAGACCGATGAAAGTGGAAACGCCCTGTATTCCTTTGAAATCAACGGTGTAAAGATCGGGGAATTCAGCGCAAACGACAGCATCAGTACGTTGACCAGCGCAATCAACAGCAAGCCCGAGGCCGGCGTCAAGCTCAGTTATTCCAAAACCTCTAACCAGTTTGTATTTTCCTCCACGCACGGTGGTACCGGCGGCCGCGTTTCCATTAGCAAAACCACCTCGGATGGGGCGGATAATCTTGCCGCCCGTTTATTTGGCACCGTCGAATACAGTGATGATGGCAGCACCGCAAAAATCCAGCGTTTGGACAAACAGGGGCAGTATGTCGACAGCGCTTCCTCCACCCGTATTCAGGGACAGGATGCAAAAATGACCGCGCTTATTAACGGTGTGGAACGGGAGCTGACCAGCGGCACTAATGCTTTCAACATAGACGGCTTTACCGTTACCGCCAGCGGCACCTTTGACGCGGCTGCGGAAAATGATTCCGGTGTTTCGTTCAGCGCAAAGGTGGACAGCGATAAGATTGTCGACGCAATCAAGAGCTTTGTCGAGGATTACAACAAGGTCCTCTCGGAGATCAATGAGCAGTATTCCACCCAGCCCGATTACAATAAGAGCTACGAGCCGCTTACAGAAGATCAGAAGGCGGATATGAGCGATAAGGAGATTGAAGCCTTTGAGACAAAGGCCAAGCAGGGCCTGCTGTTCAATGACAGCGACCTTGGTTCGCTCTCCAGCAGTCTGCGCTTTCTCTTTTCCGGCTCTGATTTGTCCAAAATCGGTATCAATGTTTCCACAAACTATTCAGATAAGGGCAAAATCACACTCGACGAAACCAAACTGCGTTCCATCCTTGAAACCGATCCGGATGCCGTGGCAAGCGCGTTTTCCGACCCGATGGAGCAAAAGCAGGTTACCAACGCAGACGGTACAACCACTTGGGTGGATGACACCTCCTCGGGCGGCGCTATTTCCCGCCTGAAAGTTCAGCTTGACAAATATGCCGGTACCACCGGCGCGACCAAGGGCATCCTGATCGAAAAGGCAGGCTCTCAGTATTCCCCCCTCTCCCTGCTGAACAATACGATCCAGAACCAGCTCGAGGATATCACCGATATGATTGACACACTTACCGATAAATTGAATGATCAGATCGATACCTACACCGCGAAGTTCAGCAGGCTGGAGGTTCTGATCAGCCAGATGAATTCCCAGAGCTCCTACCTTGCCAGCTTAGGTGGGAGCGGCTATTGACCGGAAGGATGAAAAGCCTATGGATATGCATGGCTACGAACAGTATAAGGCGCAGTCTGTCAATACGATGACACGCGGCGAGCTGCTGTTGCTGCTCTATGACGAATTGGTCAAGCGCCTTACGCGCGCCGAGCTTGCCATAGGCAAGCAGGATTATACGCTTTTCGAGGCATCCATCACGCGCTGTATCGAAATCCTCGAATATCTGGACGATACGCTTGACCCACAGTATCCCATCAGCCACGACCTGCATCGCCTGTATGATTTTTTCACATATGAGTTGACCCGCGTAAAGATCGGGCGCAACACCAGAATCCTGGCAGAGGTAAAGCCGCGGCTGACCGACCTGCGCGATACGTTCCGCGCCGCTCAGAAAGAAGGCGGCGTATGAACGCACAGGCCCAACAGCTCCTGACCCAGCTCCGCCGCAGGTATACCGCTTTAAGCGAAACGCTTGATCTCACCGTACAGCTCGGCGAATCGCTGGACCGCGGAGACCGCACCTCTTTCGGACTTCTGCTCACCATGCGTCAAGAGTCGATTCTGCGACTTCAAGCCTCAGATCAGGCCATACACACCTTGTGTGCGAGCCTATCCGACGATATGCAGCAAAAATGGCAGGCCCTTCTGGACGGGGGCCTGCCTGAAGATGAAGAGGGTCAACTGCTCGCGCGGCAGATGGCGCAAAACCGCCAGTTGCTGGATCGGCTCCTTCCACTCAACCAGCGGCTCGAACAGGGTCTCTCCACACGCGGCTAATCCTGCACTGATTTTGACAGGAACCACAGCGGCGCTCCTGCGCTGCGGCTGTCGCTCAGTTCGTCTATGATGGTCTGGGCATCCCACGCAGCCAGACTGCGCGCGCGGCTGTTGGGGTCAGCTACAAGGATCTTCCCCTCCACTGTTGTACCGCGCAGCAGGATAAAATGTCCACCGCTTGTAAAATGTCCGGCTTTCATCAGCGCCACCGCAATGCGGCCACCGGAAAGCTGAAGGCGAAGCTCGTCCGCACTAAGCGTCCCTGCCGGATCACATTCCAATCCGAAGGCATCTGCTACCCCCTGCACGATAGAATGGTAAGAACCGCTTTGGGGTGCCCAATAACCATGTACAGCGCACCACGCCGCCATTTTTTCCGGATCAGTTTTCGTTCCGGTCATGCTTTGCACAGCCATTGCCATAACCGTGGGGCCGCATCCATAGCTGCCGATCGGATCGTTTCCATAGCTTTTATCCTTCCACGCCGAATCGCTTTGTGCAAAGTACGCAACGGAAATGGAACCGCCGGTCAGAAGTTCCTGCCCATCCTTTATTGTCAGCTCTGTGACAGATGGATCTGTGATCGCCTCCCCGCCGTCTGACAGCATGGGCTCGCTGGCTTTCTGCGGGTCTACCGTTTCCTGCTCCATAAGGGCAGGCTGTGCGAATTTATCAGTCAGCCAAAACCGGCCGGCGGCAATCACCTCACCGCCGCGCTGCCAAAGTTGTTCCGCTTTCTGTATCACCGGCTTTGTGAGCTTGTCAAAAACCGGCCGATCCAGCCAGTAGGCGACTGCAAGCTCCGCACCACCAATGCAGCATACCATGAGGAGGAGTACGGTAACCGTATTTCTGATCTTGTGCTTTTTTACTTTTTTCACGCCGCTCACCTCCTTATCGTCAGCCTGTTTTTGATATCATAGCAGATAAACCCGTTTTTGTCCATTCTTGACCACCATTTTGTATTTTTCCGGAGGAACAACGCGTGCCCCAGATCGAATTTGACCATGTAAGCAAATATTTTATGAATGAAAAGCGCCGTTTTGCTGCAATCGACGAACTTTCGCTTTCGATCGAAGCAGGAGACTTTGTTTTTCTGATTGGCAGCAGCGGTGCGGGAAAAACAACGCTTCTCCGCCTGCTTGCAAACCACATCACTCCGGAGGAGGGCGCCATATGGGTGGAAGGGCAGCAGATCAACCGTATACCACAGTGGCGGCGTCCATTGTACCGCCGCCGGATTGGGCAGGTGTGGCAGGAACCAGCCCTCATTCGTAAAAAAACGATCGGTGAAAACCTTGAAATCGTCCAGCGGGCCATGGGGGTTTCCAATCGGGTTATCCCACAAAACACACTCAAAGCCCTCTCCATTGTTGGTATGCGCACTATGGCGGACTCCTATCCATACATGCTGTCCGGCGGGCAGATAAAGCTGGTCGAGCTTGCGCGAGCCATCATCTGCAATCCTCATATCCTGCTCCTGGATGAGATCACCGCAAATCTGGATGACGATACCGGCTGGGATATCATGAACATTTTAAACGAGATCAACCGCCGCGGTACAACCATCATTATGGCGACCCATGCTAAAAACTTTGTCAATATCATGTGCCGGCGCGTTGTTACGCTGGTTTCCGGCCGGATTGCAGGGGACGTCGAAAAAGGAAAATACGGCGAGTTGCGTTAAGCTGCCGTTTTTTATAAATTCATTTTCAAAACTCAGGAGGAATTTCACAACATGAAGCTGAAAAACATGCGTATTAGCGCACGACTTGCCGTAGGTTTTGCCATACCAATCATTCTGTCACTCATACTCGTCATATTTGCACTGATCAATACGATTTCTGTTAACAACCGTTACACCGATCTAATTAATGGCGAACTACAGCTTGAAACACAGGCGTTGGAATCTCAGGTCAATATCAACACCGCCGCTCGCTATGCACGCGATATGGTACTCGATACGAACAAGTCCGATTATGCCTCCAATCAGGAAAAACTGAATGAAGCCATCAGCAGCTTGGAGGAGAAAATTTCTTACTTACAGGAAAATACCGGAAAGTATATGGCAGCCAATGCAGCAGATGAGGTTATTGCCGCTTCGCAAAAATGGTTGAATATTGTTCCCGAAATCACTGCCGCTCTGGATAAAAATGATTTTGATGCTGCTACTGAAATCCTGCAGCAAGAGTGTACGCCGGCTTTGACTGCCCAAGCTGATGCTGCCCGCACTTTTATTCGCGGATTACAAAGTGACATAAAGGTCCTTATCGACAATGAAACCAGCAATGTCATACGGATCGCTATTATCTTTGTTAGCATGACACTGATCTTTCTGGCTCTCACACTTATCTTCGCTGTTAAGATCATCCACTCCATTCGGGTGCCGCTGTCCGAAGCGCGCGACGCTATCGTTGCTATGAGCGACGGCGATCTCGATCGTCCCGTTACTTATGAGTCCCGTGATGAGGTAGGTGAAATCTCCTCCGCGCTCAAGACCAGCCAAACGGTCCTGAAGGAATCCATCAGCGAAGTCGCACGCGTCACTACCAGTATGGCCAACGGCGATTTTACGATTTCTGTAAACGGAAATTTCCCCGGCGCACTTCAAACCGTATCCAACAATCTTTCCACCCTTCTTTCTACTTTTGGCAATATGATCTCCAACGCCATGTCCTCGGTCGACCAGGTATCTGCCGGTGCCGAGCAGGTTTCCAATGGTGCGCAGGCGCTCGCACAGGGCGCTACTGAGCAGGCAAGCGCGGTAGAGGAGCTTTCCTCCACCATTAACGATATTGCTGATGCTGCCCGCGAAAACGCCGAATCGGCGCGTGTAGCGAAGGAAAACGCGGACAAGGCCGGACAGCAGAATATCGCGAGCCAGGAGCAAATGGCCAAGATGATCGAGGCCATGAACGAGATTACAGCTACCTCGCAGGAGATCAGCAAGATCATCAAAACGATCGAGGATATCTCTTTCCAGACCAATATCCTGGCGCTCAATGCCGCAGTCGAAGCCGCGCGCGCCGGTTCTGCGGGCAAGGGTTTCGCGGTCGTCGCCGACGAGGTGCGTAATCTCGCCACCAAGAGCGCGGAAGCTGCCAGCAATACGACCGCTCTGATCGAATCCTCGATCAAGGCTGTGGAAAACGGCTCCGAAATCGCCCGCACTGCGGCGGATTCCATTACGCAGAGCGCAGAACTGACCACGCAGTCTGTTGAGCAGATCAGCCGGATCGCCGATGCCGCAGAGCATGAATCGGAATCCATCGACCAGATCATGCAGGGCATCGATCAGATTTCCACGGTTGTACAGACCAATTCCGCAACGAGCGAAGAATCCGCAGCGGCAAGCGAGGAGCTTTCCTCCCAGGCCAATATCATGCGTCAGATTTTCTCCGCGTTCCATGTCAACAGTTCCTCCTCTGCAAAATTCGGCGGCAGCCCTTATGCAGGAGGACTGTCCCCCGATCAGGGGGATACCTTTCGTCGCTCCTCCGCAGCAGGAAAATCCTTTACCGAGGACCTCGATAAGTACTAAGCGCTATTCCCTTACACCAGAATTGGTTACCGGCAATGAACTGATCGACTCTGAGCATACACAGCTGTTTGAAGCCATCAATGCCCTTCTGGATGCCTGTGCCTCCGGACGGGGCCGAGACTCGCTTCGGGACACCGCAGAGTTTCTTTCCGATTATGTCGCAAAGCACTTCGGGGATGAGGAACAGCTACAGAAGCAATACCATTATCCGCACTACGATGCACACCGTACCTTCCATGTAAATTATAAAAAGCAGATCCGCGATGCTGCGGATGCCATCAAACGTGCGGGCGGTACCATGGAAAATCTTCAGCGCCTGAACCAGCTGGTCAATGTTTTGATTAACCATATTCGCAGGGAGGATAAGCGGCTCGCTTCGTTTATCCGTGAAAACACATAAGATCACCTGTTCTTGAAAAAACACCCGCCATAACGGCGGGTGTTTTTCATTCGCTTTCATCCGGGGGTATTCCGAAGCAAGAAAGAGTCCACAACCAAAGGCGCGGACCTTGGCCATAGACTCTCTCTCAATGGGTTCGTTTATTATATCGGCTGATTTTTATCTAAAAAAAGGTGTTGTTCAACTTTTTTTATTTGCAAGCTCTTTTTTATATAAGCACCCCATATTTTTTTATTTTTCCCTTATTTTATGTGATACACCGCCGATAATTTATATGTAAGCCAATAGCGGCAGCCATTGAGGGGGTACATAAATCCCCTGGTCCGGCTTACGGGCGGCGCCGCCCGCCGCGGCACTACTTCTGCCCTGTCCTGTTCGAGCTCACGGGACGCGGCAGGAAAATTAAATTTGTTGGGGAAAATGGATTTTCCCTGTAATGCTCAAGGAGGAACAAACATTATGCGTATTCAGCATAACATCATGGCGATGAACGCCTACCGCAACTACAACAACAATACCTCGGCACTATCCAAGAACCTTGAAAAGCTGTCCTCGGGCTACAAGATCAACCGCGCGGGCGACGACGCGGCCGGCCTTGCGATTTCCGAGAAGATGCGCGCACAGATCACTGGTCTGGAAACTGCGCAGAAGAACGTAAAGGACGGTATCTCGCTGGTAAAGACCGGTGAGGGTGCGATGCAGGAAGTGCAGGACATGCTCAACCGTATGGTCGAGCTGGCCACCCAGTCTGCGAACGGCACCTATGACAACGAGGTTGACCGCAGCAATCTTCAGTTGGAAGTAGACAAACTCAAGGAAGAAATCGACCGCATCGCGGACAGCTCTAACTTCAACGGCATCAAGCTGTTGGACGGTTCCTTGGCAGAGACAGAAATTGATATGACGGCTGCTACAGTTGCTGGTACGACAGGCACGATTACCAATGTTGCAGCTACTGGCGCGAAATCTGAAATCACGGTTGCCGCGAAGGGTACGGCAGGCGATCACAAGCTTACCGTAGAGTATGCAACTGCGGATGGTCAACTGAAAAAGGTTGAAATTACTTATGCTGGTGATACAAACGATGAAAATAGTCAAGCCACTGCAATTCGGGATGCAATTTCCAAAAATGCAGAGCTGTCTGCAGTTTTTGATGTCGGCGGAACAGGCGCTAAGGTTGAACTGACCTCTAAGGTTGCCGGTGAAAATGGCGCTAAGGTTATCACCATGAGCAGCAATGATACCGGTGTTATTACTGGTACGAACGCAACTGTTACTGCGGGTGCCAACGCAAAAACAACGCTGGCCGGTGGCAATACACTGCAAGCTGGCGATAGCTTTACGCTTAACGGCAAGACTTATGAGTTTGTAGCTAAAGCTGGTGATGAAACAAACACGGAGGGTGCAACCGCTATCGTGCTGGGTACAGATGCAGATGCCAACGCTGCGGCGATTAATGCTGCATTGAAGGGTACGGGTATCAGTGTAAAAAATGCTAACACCTTGGAGTTTACCGCTGATCAAAACGGCACTGGTCTGACCCTACAGATTGGCGATACTTCGGATGATTATAACCAAATGAAGGTTAAAATCGGCGATGTACATGTACAGGCTCTTGGTCTGAGCAGCATCAGTGTTGCTTCTCAGGATGCCGCGCAGGCTGCGGTCAAGTCTATCAAGGACGCGATCAATAAGGTATCCTCTATTCGCGGTGAGTTGGGCGCGACCCAGAACCGTCTGGAGCACACCCAGAATAACCTGTCCGTCATGACGGAGAACATCCAGGACGCCGAGTCCACCATCCGCGACACCGACGTGGCCGACGAGATGATGGCTTACACCAAGAACAACATTCTGGTGCAGTCCGCGCAGGCAATGCTCGCGCAGGCCAACCAGGTGCCGCAGGGCGTTCTGCAGCTCCTGCAGTAAGGTTTTTGTTGTACTGCAATATTTATTATCCCTACACATCACAGGAAGGCACGCATTTCCGCGTGCTTTCCTGCATTTATGGACCCGCAAAGAGGAGGTAACCGCAAATGAGTATGATGAGCGATATCGCTGGTCTTTCGGTTTCCATGCATGCGGCACAGCTACAGCAGAGCGTATCGATCTCGATTGCCAAAAAGTCGATGGACTCCGCGGAGCTTGCCGCGCAGGAGCTTCTGCAGATGCTTCCCGCCCAGCCGGGCGTGGGAGAGCATATCAATACCTGTGCATAATGCCAATGGGGAGGTACGGCGCCGTACCTCCCCTGATATTTTCATAAAAAAGGAGCCATATGGCTCCTTTTTTAGTTCTCCTCTCTTGGCAGAGACTCTTTTTCATTGTCAGGCTGCGCCGTGAGCGCCGCTTGCGCATCGGCGGCCTCCTCTTCGCTCATAGCCGGGTGGAGCATCTGCTCCCACATCCGGTTCACTTCCTCCATACAGTCGAAATAAATGGTCGTGAGCAGGTTTGCCGGTATTCCCAGCGCTTCCGCGTTTTCCGTAATCTGCTTCCAATCTGCCTTCTCATAGCTTATGATCAGTTCAAGCAGCTTGCCCGCAGTCCCTTCATGTCTGAGCAATGCATTCCGTAGTTCGTCCACCATCGGGATATCCGAAAGGATATCCTCCATCGGCGCATCGATCAGGTAGCCCAGCGTAGAGAACATACCAAGCAGGTATGCCTCTGAACGGGTCAAGGGCTTCTGCTTCATATAGCGGTGCAGCTCGCCTGCAAAGCTTGCTCGCATAAACGACCGTTTGATAAACTCCTCGGAATCCTCCAGCTCCTGCGCGCTCTGGTCGCCCGCGCTGAGCAGGTATACCCAGCGCTTAATCTGGTTTAATCCAAGTGTCATAATCGCCTGCTGGACGGAGGTCGTCTGTGTACGGCGCGCAAAATAAGCCGAGTTGGCAATTTTGAGCAGGCTGTAAGTCAGTGTAACATCCATGGAAATGATCTGCTCAATTTCCTGTACATCGGGCTCCTCACGTGTAACCGCAACAACCAGACGAAAGAAATTGCTGCGCAGGTAGCCGCTTTGATGCACCTTATTCGCCAACTTATCTGCCACAAATGCTCCCTGCATGCCATAAACGCCCAGTTCTCTGGCCTGGTCAAACTTCTGCTGGTCATCCACGCCCGTGGCGATCACACGCTTATTCATACTGTGCGCCACACGCATGACATTTTCCGCCGAGTTGCCTCCTGTTGTCTGCATATTGAGTTTGATATAGGAGATATATTCCAACATGCCCAGATAGCGCGGCATAAACTGAAAATCGTTGACTGCAATCTGGTATCCCTCTTTTGCATACTGCTGTACCAAATGCATGGCAAAAGGATGGATGATTACACTGTCATCGATTTGAATGATGAGCGAGTCGTTCTTAAACAGATGCGGTGTGCGGCGCGCCAGCAAGGAACTGGTGAAGGTCATAAATGTACAGGAATCCTTAAGGGCTTTTTCAGAGTTCTGCATCAGGAAGTCGTAAATTGCTTCCGCAGCCGCCGCATCCTCTCCCGTATCCCCTCCGTATGCCTCATTTCCGTTGGAATACATAATCTCATATCCCAGCACATGGCTGTCCGCGTCCTTGATTGCCTGCCGGACAATATATTTATTTTTTACCATGAAATCTGCCCCCTTTGGCCGCTTTTACCTTGCCTGCTTCTTTTTATCCAGCAAGCCGTCCATCACATCCACCAGGTGTCCAATCTCAGGCTTGGATAGCTGCTCGTCCGCACCAAGTTCCTTTCCCTTCACACGCATTTCCTCAGTCACCAGCGATGAGAAAATAATAACCGGTATCTCGCGCAGCACCGGGTCAGATTTGATCAGCTTGGTCAGCCTGTGTCCATCCATACTGGGCATTTCAATATCGGTGATAACCAGTGCAGCATGCCTTTCCAAGTTCGCTGGCTCCTCTGCCAGCGGTTCGATATAATCCCACAGCTCCTGCCCATTTGCGAACATGTGCAGGTTTGTATATCCTGCCTTTTCGAGTGAATCCTGTATCATACGCGACAGCAGGATCGAGTCCTCCGCCACCAGCACCGGACAGCTACGCTGCGCACGCGCCCCCTTTTTTTCGATTTCAGATATCTGTATTGTGGTTTCTGGCGCTATTTCCGCAACGATTCGTTCAAAATCAAGCACAGTCACCAGTTGCCCTTCGCACTGGGCAATGCCTGTGGCCACGCCTTCCTCGCCGCCGGAAACCGTTTTGTCCGGCTTCTGAATATCTGTCCACGAAATGCGGCTGATCCCCACCACTGTATGCACGCGGAATGCAATATACATTTTATTGAAATTGGTAACGATAAACAAATCCTTGGGGTTTGGCTTGGAATGCTGCCCTGTGAGATAGAATGGAAGATCCACCACGGTCAGCACAACATCGCGCGGCTTGAATATTCCCTCCACCGCGGGATGGGCATGCGGCATTGCTTTTACCGGCACGCTCATCATAATCTCACGCACCTTTGCGACATTAATGCCATACAGGTTATCATCGACCGTAAACTGCATGATTTCAATTTCGTTGGTTCCCGATTCCAGTAAGATATTGCCGCGCTTGTTTTCCTGCATAATTCCCACTCCTTCGATCGCTGTTATGTCAAAGTATTTTCTCCGCCTTACCGACGACCTTGATGCAGCCCTCTCCGGTAGCAACATCAAATAACAACGTGCGCGCACTTCGTCCGCCGACATCCTCTCGCAACAGCCGAACCCGCTCCTGCTGCAGCACCTGATGCACGCTGTCGATGTTCCTCTGCCCGATGCTGCCCAGGCTCCCGTTCCCTGCTACGTCAAACATTTTCGCCCCGCCCGCGATCTTTGCTACCAGGCGCGAGCGCCGCGCGCCTCTTTGTTCCATCTTACTGATCGTCAGGCGTATCCCAGTATCCGCATACTTCAACGGCGAGGTACGGTTCGCTTCCATATTGAGCGGCAACATGACATGCACCAGCGCCCCCAGCCTGATAAATGGGTCATAGAGACAAATGCCTATGCAGGAGCCTAATGCATAGGTAATTAAAACGCCCTCATCGCGTGCCATTTTCATATCGGCAATGCCGACTGTCAGCTTATTCATCCGTCAATTCCCAACCTGTGCAGAAGATAATTCAGCGAACGTACATCCGGCGCAAGGAGCAGCCGGCAGGGAAGCTCCTTCCCCTCTACCAGAAAGCTGCCCCCGATCAGCATAATGTAATCCGACTGGTTGCCGTAAGCCGCCATTGGTACGGTAATGATCGCTCCCTGCATATCGATCGTCAGCTGGGGTACCGATGGCACGATCTTGACGCCGGACAGTCCGGACAGCGCATTGACAAAAGAGGAGATCAGTATGTTCCCGACCTCGATAACCGCTGAATCCTCCAGCTCTGTCAGGTCGTCATAACTGACGATCTGCTTTCCCATAATGTGCTTCAGGATCAGGTTGATTGCATCCAGCTGCACCAGCGCCAGCATCAACCCATTGATTTCTCCACTCAGGCTGGAGATGATGCCTGCAGAAACGGTTTCAAAGCCACCCAGCTTTTCTACAGCGTCGTTGAACTCCAGCACCTGAACCTCTGGCAGAGGGATGCGCACCTCGCAGCCCAACAATGCGGATAAAGCTGTCGCAGCATTTCCCGTCCCTATACTGCCTACTTCACGCAGTGCATCGATCTGCTGTGAATTCATTTCCTCATATTTTCGTAAATTCACGTACTTGCTCTCCTATCAGGTCCTTAAGCCGTTGATTGTTGACTCCACTTCATCCTGTGTCTGCAGCATCTTCAGCGCATAGGAAAAAGACCGTTGCGCCTCGATCACCTTACCGAACTCCGTTGCAATGTCTGTATTAGATGCTTCCAATACGCCTTTCATCGCCTTGCCTGTTGCTGGCAGCGGCGCGCCGTTCTTTGCAACTGGAAGCAACTTGTTAGAGCCCAAATGCTGCATCCCATCCGTATTGGCAAAATCAAATACACCAACGGGATACGCCGCTTCCGTACCATTGGTCAACTCAATCGGCTGCCTGTTTTGATCAAGCACATAATACCCGTCGCTGTCGCACAGGTAGAACACCGCCTGCTCTCCGCGCTGGACACTTCCCCAGTGGAAAGCGCCAGAGCGCGTATAGCATATTTCATTGCTCTGTGGATTCAGCAGGGCAAAAAAGCCGCGTCCCTCTATGCCATAGTTTTGGCCGGACTCCCGCGTCATCATGGCGCCCTGAGAAAAATCCGTCGCCGTCTGGATCATGCGGCTGCCCGACCCACGCGGCAGGGCTGCATTATCGGGTCCCGTCCAGTTCCGGTAAAGCAGGTCGGAAAACTGCGCTTTTTCCGCTTTAAAGCCGGCATTATTGACGTTTGCCAGATTATTGGCTGTTACGTTCAGTCGTTTCTGTTGCTGCGATACTGCAACAGAAGCGGCATAAAAGGACTGATTCATGCTTTAAGGCTCCCTTTCGATTTTTTAAACTCGCCCAAGTTCGGTCGAAGTCTTCGTCATAAGCTGATCATACATTTTGCTTAACTGCGATGAACTCTGCAAGGCACGTTGGCAGGTCATCATCTCGGTCATCTGCTGTACCAGGTCAATATTGGAGCGCTCAATCATTTTATGGTGGATTATCCGGTTGCCTGCTGCCTGCGGCTGGGTATTGGCAGTGAACATCCCCTCCCCCGTCTTTTCCAGCGTCTGCGCTGGATCGGCAAATGCAAATACACCCAAGGCTCCCAGCACACGTCCGTCTGGCCCCATGATCGTACCATCAGTTAAGGCAGTGATATGATCCGTCCCCAGATAGATAGGCTGTCCGTTCTGTCCCAGTACGCGCCCTTGTCCAGCAAGGTAGAGATAACCTTGATCGTCCAGCATAAACGATCCGTTTCTCGTATATACCCGCCCCGACGCACTTTGAACGGCAAAATATCCTTCCCCTTCTATGGCAAAATCGAACGGAAGCCCCGTCTGCTCCAGCCCACCTTGGGAGTGATCGGTATATACCTCATCGAGCGCTGTGATATAACTCGTCGTTGTACCCAATGCCTGCGGGGCTTTCTGCTTGTTCCCCACCCGGCTGCGCATAACCTCATCAAAGGTCGTGTCCGCATAGCGATCTGCTTTATAGCCTGTGGTGGCAGTATTGCTCATGTTATTGCCGATCACATCCAGGTTCCTCGTCTGCGTGAGCATGGCCGAGGTCAGATCGTAAAATCCTTTATACACTGCGTATTCCTCCCTCGTTATGTATCATATATATAGGCTGTCATTGCGGCTCGGAGCTTCCGGATCGCATTGGAATGGATCTGAGAAACACGTGGCTCGCTTACGCCAAGCACCTTTGCTATCTCTTTCATCTGCAACATCTTCTGATAATACAGTGACAGAACAACCTGCTCATTTTCCCGCAGCCCTGCAATACTGTCACGCAAAACTTTCTGCATCTCCTTCTTCTGATAACGCTCCTCCGGCTGGGCGTCCGCGTCACTCTGCGGCAGCTTTTTCACCAATGTGTCGGAATCGTTTTCATCCAGCATCATGTCCAGGGAAAGCACATTGCACAAAGCAGTCTTGGCAAGCTCTGCTTGGTAGCGCTCCACGCTGATACCAAGATGCCCTGCCACCTCCTGATCTGTTGGCGCCCTGCCCAGTCGAGTATATAGTTGCCCATTGGCCTCATCGATCTCCCGCATATGTCGGCGCACGGACCGGGGGATCCAGTCCTGCTTCCGCGCAACATCAATAATCATGCCGCGCAGGCGTTTGCATATAAAGGTTTCAAACTTTACATTTTGGCTCAGATCAAATTTATCCAGAGCATTCATTAAAAGGATGATCCCCTCGTTAATAATATCATCGACCTGTGCGAAGCTGGCATAAACCCCACGCAGCTTTAGTGCCACATTTTTTACAAGACAGGCATACCGCATCACCAGAACCTTTTTCAGTTCCTTATCACCGGACTGCTTATACTCTTCGAGCAGCGCCTCGTTCGACAGCTCTGCCCACTGCTTCTGTTCTTCCAAAACGCCTCTTCCCGTCCTCTCTCATCTTCCGGGCTATGCCAGATCAAAGCGTAACGTTTCCCAGCGACTGAATCTGCACGTTTGTAATAATCTCATTAAAGGAAAGCACTGTTATATCCGGATAAAACTGTTCCAGCAGCCTGCTCAAATATATCCGGATGATATGGCTGGTCAGCAGAATCGGCTTCTGCGAAAGCTCGGCAAACTTTTTTACATATTCCCCCAGCTGTGACAAAAGCTTTTGCATCAGTTCGGGGCCGATGGCAAGATAAACGCCCTGTTCGTTTTTCGTCAGGCTTGCCACGATCTTCTTCTCCACTTCTGCATCCAGTGTAATTACGTTCAGCTTTCCATCCTCGCAGAACCGGTGGGTAATCGTCCGCTTCAACTGGGCACGCACGCTTTCGGTAATCAAATCCGTATCCCTGGTAATCGCTACCGCGTCAACAACCGTTTCGACGATGGTCACCATATCCTTAATCGGTATCCCTTCTTTTAACAGGTTTTTCAGAATCTTCTCCAGCATTGCATAGGAGATAACGTTGGGGAACGCCTCTTCCACCAACTGGGGGGCGATTCTCTTCATGTTATCCACAAGCTGTATGGTTTCCGCACGGTTCAGGATTTCATAGGTATGCTTTTTAATCGTTTCCGACAAATGTGTCAGCATAACCGAAAGCGGGTCGATCACTGTATAGCCATAGATCTCCGCCATTTCTTTATTTTCGGGCAGAATCCAGCGAGAGGGAATCCCATAGGAGGGTTCTATGGTTTCAATCCCGTCGATTTCCCCTGCGGGATTCGGCGGCTCCAACGCAAGATAATAATCTGTCAGGATCTCTCCGCGCGCCACTTCCTCCCCTTTAATCTTGATGACATACTGGTTGGTCCCCAGCATCGCCACATCACGCAAGCGGATAGACGGCACGACAAAGCCCATATCCTGTGCATACTGGCGCCGAAAAATAACGATACGGCTGATCAGCTTGCCCCCGCTCGATTCATCAACCAGCGGGATCAGACTATATCCAAATTCCATTTCGATCGGCTCGATATTGATCAGCGAGTACACATTATTAATATCTTTATAATAATCCATCTCGGATTGCTGTGCTTCCGCCTCGCGTTTTGCAGCTTCCTGTGCCGCCGGCAATTCCTGCTGCTGCCGTTCCAGCGCCTCCATCTGGCTGGTTACCCGCCGGCTGACCAGAAACAGAGCAGCCGAGATCAATATGAGCTGAACATGCGGCGTACCGGGAAGGACCGCAAATATGGCAAGTATCAGCCCCGCAATCGAAAGCGCGCGCGGCTGCGCCAGAAACTGACGGATTACATCGTTGTTCAGGCTTCCATCTGCAACCGAACGTGTTACGATCATGCCGGTAGCTGTGGAAATCATCAGCGCCGGCAGCTGCGATACCAAGCCGTCGCCAATCGTTGCAATCGAGTAAATGCTGAGAACATCGCTCAGTTCCATGCCAGACTGTACAATGCCAATGATTGAGCCCGCGATAAAGTTGATCGAGGTGATGATGATCGACATGATCGCATCACCTTTTACGATTTTGGTCGCGCCGTCCATTGCACCATAGAAGTCTGCTTCCCGCTGGATTTTCGCTCTCTGGCGTCTGGCATCCTGTTCGTTTATGATACCGGAGGACAAATCTGCATCAATCGCCATCTGCTTTCCAGGCATGGCGTCCAGCGTAAAACGCGCTGCGACTTCTGCCACGCGCTCCGCGCCCTTTGTGATTACGATAAACTGCATCAATACAATGATCAGAAATATGATGACGCCGATAACCACGTTGCCCTGAATAACGAATTCGCCAAAGACCTTGATTACCTGCCCTGCTTCCCCCTGCTCAGACAGGATCAGGCGCGTTGAGGAAACATTCAGTCCCAGACGGAACAGCGTCGTGATCAGCAGAAGCGACGGAAAAATTGAAAATTCCAGCGGCTCCTTAATATTCATCGTGATCAGCAGGATGATCAGCGACAATGAAATATTCAGAATAAAAAATACGTCCAGCAGGAATGGCGGCAGCGGAATCAGAAGAAAAAGCACGATGACCACCACGAACACAGATATGACATTGTCAAAAATTCGTTTCATCGTTTCACCGTTACTTCCCTATATCTTTAACCAACCGGTTTTTTATGATTCAGCTTGTAGATATAAACCAGCACATCTGCCACCGGACCATATTGCTCTGCCGGTATCATCTGCCCAACCTCGGCCGACGCATACAGCGCCCGCGCCAACGGCTTGTTTTCGACCACCGCAACGCCGCTTTGCTCCGCTACGGCTACAATACGCAGGGCCAACGCATCCTGCCCCTTGGCGACCACAACCGGAGCTGCATCCTGTCCGGTGCGATAACGCAATGCGACCGCAAAGTGCGTCGGATTTCGTATGACCACATCCGCGCCCGGCACAGCCTGCATCATGCGCGAACGCGCCATTCTTCGCTGCAGCTCTTTAATTTTCCCTTTAATCTGCGGGTCGCCTTCCATCTGCTTGTATTCCTCTTTAATCTCCTGTTTGGACATTTTGAGCTGTCGCTCAAATTCCCACCATTGGTACAGGTAATCAAAAAAGGAAATCACCAGAAACGCTGCCGCCACCTCCAGCAACAGGCCAAGCCCCAATTCCAGCATAGACTGAATCGATCTTGCCAGATCCATATTCATATACTGGGCAAACTTTAAAAGCGCTCCCTCCACAAACCGGTAGATCAAAAACAGCAGTATCGCTATTTTCAGCACGCCTTTGAATGCCTCTATAATGCTTTTCAGTGAAAAAAGCCGTTTGATCCCCTGCAAAGGATTCAGTCTGCTGAACTTGGGCCGGAGCGCCTCAAATGACACCAGAAGCCTTGTCTGTGCAAATGTTGCGGCAACCGCTGCCAATATAGTGATAAGAAGAGGGAGCGCGACGGACCGCGCCAACGCCATCATAGACTGTGCCTTCAGTTCAGTCCCTATGGCGCTCGCGCCGCCGGTCGGCAGGCTTCCCACCAGCCCGATGCAAAAGCGTACCAGCGCGGCCATAGCCTCTGCCATCAAAGGCAAGCCAATGCGAAGCGTCACATAACTGGCAAACAGGGTTGCCACTGCGACCACGTCGCGGCTCATCAAAACATTACCCTTTTTTCGTTCGTCACGGCGCCGTTTTGGTGTCGCTTTTTCGGTCTTTTCTCCAGCCGCCATGCCCGCTCCCCCCTTTCCGGCTGCAATACTATAATATTGTCGTTTTTATCATCTGCTCGATTGCCACCAGCATTTGCTTTTCCATACCCAAAAGGAATTCCCCCATCAGCGGCATGAGCAATGTCACCAACAGCAACCCCAGCAGGATCTTTAATTCAAAGTTGATAGCAAATACATTGATCTGCGGTATTACCTTCATCAGAATACCCATTCCCAGCTGCCCGATAAGCTCTGCAGCCAAAACAGGCAGGCTGAGCTTAAGTGCCAGCACTGTACAGGAAGCGAACAGCTCCAGAAGGCTGGAAACCGCCTGCTCCCCTAATACAGCCGATCCAAATGGAATAATACGGCCTGAATCGAGTAAAATGCGCAGTAGTGTGATATGCCCTCCCGCAGAGAAAAAAAGCAGGACAAGCATGATATTCAGCAAGGTAGAGGTAAGGGATACATTGGTCCCCATAGCAGGATCGTAGTTTTCGGACATATTCATCCCCATTTGCGCATCAATCATATGTCCCGCCAGAAGCGGCACATAAAAGAAGCAATGCATGACCACTGCAACCAGATAACCCAGTGCAAGCTCCAATAAAAGCCGCAGCGCAAGCTCTATTGCCGTTGCCGGCACAGCCACAGCATTCTGTACGGCAAACGCACCGACAAAGACCGCCATAACAAGGCTCACTCCGGCCTTGACCATAGCCGGCACATTCATCCGTCCCCAGAGCGGATTAAAAACAACAAAGCCTGTCATCCGCATCAGGATATACAGGAACAATGTCAGCCCCGCTTCATCTATCATCTTTTTGCTCCCTGTGCGCCTATCCCAGCATTTGTGTAAAAATCATTCTTGTAAAGTCCTGCATGGTATTCAGCATCCATCCACCGCCCACCATACAGAATACTGCGATCAGGAGCAGCTTTGGTACAAACGAGAGCGTCTGCTCATGGATCTGTGTCGCCGCCTGAAAAATAGCAACCAGTATGCCGACCGCCATACTTGCAATCAGCATTGGCCCGCCGATCTTGACTGCAACCCACATCCCCTGCCGCAGAATATCCATCACCTGATTTTGATCCACTATGGCACCCGCCTTTCTCAACCGCTATCGGAAGCCCTGCGCCAGCGTGGAAAACAACAGCTGCCATCCATCCACCGTGACAAACAACAGCAGCTTGAACGGCATGGAGATCATCGCCGGCGGGAGCATAATCATACCCATGCTCATCAATGTGGAAGAAACCACAATATCGATCAGCATAAAGGGGATATACAGAAAGAAGCCGATCTCAAACGCTCGCTTGAGCTCGCTCGTCATATAGGAGGGAACGACCACCCGCATGGACAGCGCCATCGCCTCCTCCTCGGACGCAGGCGCATCCACCTGTGCCAGATCACAAAACATATTCAGCGAGGACTGCTCGGTCTGCCGCAGCATGAACCGCTTCAGCGGGACCTCCGCGCGTTCAAGCGCCTGCTCCTGCGTGATTGCCTGTTGCCGATATGGTTCATATGCGTTTTGCTGTATCTCCGTTAAAACCGGATTCATGATGAACAGTGTTAAAAACAGCGCAATCCCAATCAGCACCATATTGGGCGGGTTCTGCTGTGTCCCTATCGCACTGCGCAGGAAAGACAGAGAAATGATGATCCGGGTAAAGGAGGTCATCATAACCAGGATGGACGGAAGCAACGCGATGACTGTGGTAAGGAACAATACCTCCAGCGTCTGGACGTTATCTCCATTTACATTGATCAGTCCTTCGGGCATGCCCCTTATCCCCCCTTATCCTGATCGTCTCTTCCATGCAGCCTGCGGGAAAGCGTCTCAAAAAAAGCCGCCGGAGCGGTGTCAGCCTTATGCACCGCAGCCGATTTCTTCCATAACTGCGCCTGCTCCTCCGTCAACTCGGCAATCAGGCTGATGTGCTCCTTGGATACTCCCAGAACAAAGCACTGCTCACCAAGCTGAACAACCAGCAGGGACTGGCCGGTCCCTATTGGCAGCCTGTCCAAAACACGCATCCGGCTGCCCACGCCCGCATTCCCCACGCCGCTGCTCAGCCCAATTTTCCGCGTTACCCAGTAGGCTAGGAACAATATAACCGCTGTACACAGCAGCATCCCTGCCAGTGAAAGCAAGGGCGGCATATCAGGCCTGGCCCACGATCGAGCTTACGGTTTTAATAATACGGTCCGGCTTAAAGGGCTTTACGATGAAATCCTTGGCGCCTGACTTGATCGCCTCGATTACCATTGCCTCCTGCCCCATTGCAGAACACATCACTACCGAGGCGTTTGGATCCGCTTTACGAATCGCTTTCAGGGCTTCCAAACCGTCCATGTTCGGCATGGTAATATCCATAATCACCAGATCGGGCTTCAGCTCTGCATATTTCGTAACTGCTTCCGCGCCGTCACTTGCCTCATACAGGTCGGTATAGCCGTTCTCATTCAGCGTATTTTTGACCATCATGCGCATAAAAGCCGCATCATCCACCAGTAAAATCTTCGCCATTGTAAAAACCATCCTTTTTTATAATTACTTGCTTAGGTCTTCCAGTTCCAACGGTTCAATAATCTCGGCAATACGGATGCCAAAGTTATCGTCAACTACCACAATATCACCTTTGGCAATGCATTTTCCATTGACATACAGATCCGCCCGATCCCCTGCCAATCGGTCCAGCACCACAAGAGAGCCCTTTGTATAATTCAAAATATCCTTTACCCGCCGGCGCGTCCTTCCGATTTCGACTGACACGTCCACCGGTACGGACATCAGCAAATCCAGATTGCCCTCCTGCTCTTGCGTTAGCTGCGCCGTCCTGCTGTCCAGCTCCGGCATGACAGGGCTGCTTGTTTTGATTGTTTTCGGCTCCGCCGGCGGCTGAGGCATGTAATACATGGGCGGGTATGGCATCTGCATCCCATACGGGGGATATGGCATCTGCATCTGAGGCTGCGGCATCTCAGCTGCACGAGCAGGTGCCGCTTCCTGTGGCGACTGTACGGCTGCCTGCTGCGGTGTCTCTGCCGACACTTCCGCGGAAGGCATATTCTGTGCCAGCAGCTTTTCAATCTCATCCTGGCTCAACGCCGCGCCGACGCTTGCCTGCTCTGCCACAGGCGATGGAGCTGGGGATGCCGCCGCCTGTGGCGACGGCTCCTCCGGCAGGCCGACATCGGCACCGGAAATGTTAAAGCCCTCCAGCAGTTCACACGCCAGATCCATGCTAAGCGCGCTCATAAATTCACTTTCGACTGCATTTTCAATGCTAAGCTGGAAGCGGACGACAACCATCGTTCCACCTGACGGGAAATATTCCCGCACAAATTCATCCAAGCTCTGTATCTCAAACGCCTGCGGCGTTGAGATATTCACCATGCGATTGAGAAAATCAGACATTGCGGTGGATGCAGCCCCCATCATCTGATTCATGACCTCACAAATCGCACTCATGTTCAGCTCATTGATCTGGAAGTCCTCGTCTTTGGTTTCCGTTCCCAGCAGGATATCCGCGATCGCCCGCACATCGCTCCGTTTGAGCAGCATGATGTTGCTTCCGGTCAGTCCGGCTATGTAATCGATCTTTACACCGATTGCGGGCTGTAGGTCGCCAAGCGTGAAATTTTCGGCGGATACAAGCGATACCTTGGGCGTTGTGATGTCCACACGCCGCGCCAGCATATTGGAAACAGCCGTTGCAGAAGAGCCCAAACTGATGTTGAAAATCTCTCCAATTGCATCCATCGCCATTGGGCTAAACAAACTCGATGCCATTCTTACTGCCTCTCTCCTTCATCTTCTAAGCGCCCCATTTCAGACAGCACATAGGTCTTATCGATCCGAACCGCTTTATTTTTCTGAAACACTCCCATGGTGCCGTCGAACCAACGCTTATCCCCTATATTCAGGAATACCTTTGAATCCTTCGGCTGTCCCAAATCTATCACATCGCCAACATGCAGATGGTAAATATCTGACAATCTCAGCGTTGTGTGCTGCAGTTCCGCAATAATGGGAAGCTCCGAGGCGCGCAGGTAATCCATAATTTCATCGCTGTCATGCTTATTGGGCTGGCGCATGCTGCTGGTTTCCCGATTCATTTGGCTGAACACGTCGCTCAGCATGGTGCCTGGCAGGCATATACTGAAGCGTCCGCTGCTGACAGCCGTCTTTACTGTTATACCAATGATAACAACGGCCTCATCCAGCCCGATCAACTGAACCAGCGTCGGATTGACCTCGACGCGGTTAAACCGGAATCCGATATCAATATAATTTTTCCAAGCGCTGTCCAAACAGTCCACCATGCTCCGCATAAGGTCTGTGTACAGCCTCAGCTCTATATCCGTATACTCATAATCCGATCCGATCTCGCCCTCTACGTCGCCGCTTCCCCCCAGCAGGCGGTCAATCATACTCACCATGATGCCTGTCGTGATATGGAGCAGGATCGGCTCCTTTTCCCCCGTATCCTCCAGCGTATCCTGCACCAGCACCAGCACATCCCGTTCGCTCAAGGCATTGGAAAACTCGTAGTACCGCTGTTCCTCAACGGACTCGACCTCAAGGTCGCATGCCAGATGCAGCATTGCGTTCAATCGGGAGGACAACACCCTGACATAGCTTTCAAAAACACTACTCACCATCTTGAGCCTGTCGCGTGTAAACTTCTTAGGGCTGTAGAAGTCATATTTCGGATACCGCTTTTCTTCAGACTGTGCGGTATTCCCCACTCCCGCGTCAATATTGCCGTTTCTCGCCGCGTTGAGGAGCATATCTATTTGGCTTTGTGATAAAACTTCAGACATGTTATAACAAATCCTTTTACCTGCGTACTGTTATTACTCCTCCAACGCGCCCTCGCGCATGGTGAAATATTTCTCCACACTGTTTTCGGCGCTGCCGGGATCCAGTCCCGTGACCATCAGTTCCACACGCCGGTTGTGCGCCCGCTCTTCCTCGGTGTCAAAGCCATCGATCGGCCGCCACTGCCCATAGCCCACACTCACCAGCTTATCCGCATCAACTACGTTTTTGTTTTGCAGATATACGGTTACTGTCGCCGCACGGTTCGAGGCCAGGAAACGGTCCACCGTCGGGTCGTTTGCCTTATCAGGGGAACCCTGTGAGGTATGTCCCATCACACGCAGTTCGTCAATCAGTTTGCTCTGCGGTTGTATTGCCTTGGCAACCTCGTCCAGCATCCTTTTTCCGCTGTCAAGCAGCTCCCAACTGTCGCCCGCAAAGAAAACCGCATTCTGGAAGGTAATGAACACATAATCTGCCCCCTGGGTGACGGTCATCTGCTGCTGCAGGTTATTCTCTGCGCTGTATTCATTCAGTGCCGCCGCAATCTGTGTGAGAGCCTCCTGCACATCCTGTTCAGTCGTTTCTACCTTATCCTGTCCTCCCATTCCCACAGCCTCCGAAGAAGGCTGCCGCTGGAAGCTCTGCACAAACTGCTGCCATTTCTCTTCATTAATTGTCGACATGCTGTACAGCATAATGAAAAAGCAAAGCAGCAGGGTTACCATATCGCCATAGGTATCCATCCAGTTTGCGCCACCGCCACCGCCCTTTTTTCGTTTCATGCCGTATCGCCCCTCCTATACCGCAGGCAGATCATTATTTTTCTTTTCTGGAGCCCTTCTTCTTTTTCCCTGATTCCCCAGCTTCTCCGCCAGTCGCTTGCTGCTCCAGGTAACCTTCCAGCTTTTCCCTGATAAATTTCGGGTTTTCGCCAGACTGGATCGCCATAACGCCTTCTACGACCAGCTGGCGGCACAGGCATTCCTCTTCATCTCGTGTACGAAGGTTGTTCGCGATCGGGTTGAACACCAGATGCGCCAAAATACAGCCGTAAAACGTAGTAATCAACGCCGTGGCCATAGCCGGTCCAATATCGCTTGCTCCCGTGCTTGATTCCCCCATACCAGCCAGCATCTTGACCAGACCAATCAGGGTGCCGATCATACCGAATGCCGGCGCCGCAGCGGATCCTTTTTCATACATGGAAGCAACGTCGTCATGCCGCGCACTCAGTTGGTCGATGTCACTTGTCAGCATCTCACGCACTTTTTCCGAGTCGTTACCGTCCACAATCAGCATGATGCTTTTCTTAAAGAACGGGTCTTCCAGCTGACTCGCCGGCTCTTCCAATGCCAGCAATCCATTTTTTCGTGCGATCTGAGCAAATTCAACCACTTCATCAATAATGCCTGCCGGATTGAACTTTTTCTGGTTCAGTATGATGCTCAAATGCTTGGGGAACTTTACCAGAGTCTTCATGGGATTGCCCGCGATAACCGTTGCCAGCGTGCCGCCAACTACAATTAAAATACTGGGAATATCTACAAATTGTTCCAGCTGATTTATATCGATCATAGTCAGGGTGTCGCCCATGATAATGCCATAGATGATCATGAAGAAGCCAAACACAATGCCTATGATAAATGTCAGATTCATTTTGCTGCCAATCCCCCTGTCCGGGTTTTTCTATATTTTTTCTATATTTCTTTCAATCTATTTCCAGTCCCTGTTTTGCTTATCAGAGATCGTGATTTCCCGATAAATATCCCGCACCTTGGCCGTATACTCCTCAATCAGGGCAACGACACGCTCCGGTGTTTCCCGCACGATGTAATAGTCATGGTTCATCATAATGATTTTGGTTTCCGGAATAAGTTCAATGGTTTCAATCTGCATATGGTTCAACAGGAATGGTTCCCTGTTCAGCTTTGTCAAGCGGATCATTGTACTACCCCTTTCCCATACAATGCAGGGTGCGGGGCGCGCAATTTACGCGCCCGCCCTGCCAGCCTTTGCTTATCGTCCTGCCTTACCGCTTCATGCTTACCAGATCGGAAAGCATTTCATCGGTCACAGTAATGATTTTTGTGTTCGCCTGAAAACCGCGCTGTGCAGTGATCAGGTCGGCAAATTCAACTGCAATGTCGGTCTTGGACGATTCCAGGCCGCCTGCAATAATCTTGGTCGTGCCGCCCTTGCCGATCGCCAGATCCGACGTCGCCGTATCGGCAGGCATATTGTTCAGATAGGCATCGCCTAAAACACCGGTGCAAGTGCCGACCGTCATATCACCCGCGTTATTACCACCCTGGTAATAGCCGTTGCTGAGCTTGGTCAGGCCGTTCGGGTTGATAACACTCCCTACCGCGATGACGCCGACTGTAATCGGATCGCCGCCGTCAATAACGGCAGTGATTACGCCGTTTTGACCAACACTCAGGTTAACCGCACTCGCTGGTACCGTCTTATTAATATTGACATCCTCACCACCATTCTGGGGATATTCCAGTTGGTTTGTTGCTCCCTGGTCATCCAGGACCGGATACATCGCGCCGTTCTCCTTAATACCCGTACCGTCTCCTTTGGGTGCTGCGAGCGGCAGGCGGATCGGCTGCAGGCAGGTGTTCCACACGACATTGCCCTCTGCATCCGTCATGATATTGCTGCCCGCCCCTTCGGTAATCTGATCTGTACCCTGCGGCATGAAGCCGTATACACAGTTGCCATCCGGAGTCACCAGATACCCGTCGCCGTCCAGCCAGAAATTGCCCACGCGGGTCAGGGTCAGGTTATCGGGATCGGGTTCGTAATAGCCTGTGATCTCTTCCGTAGTACCGTCGTCATTGATTCCCTGTATATTCGACGGCTTTGGCCCTACCAGAAAGAATCCGTTGCCATCCAGATACAGGTGGGAGTTTGTACCGGTCGCCGCATAGGTACCCTGTGCAAAGTTCAGATCGATCGAGCCAATTTTGGAGCCATAGCCAATCTGCGCGGCGTTGGTGCCGCCGTACTGCGCGCCGCCCGCTGTACTTGCCTTGCTCGAAGTGTACATGGATTCCGTAAAAGAGGTCACGCCCGGCTTAAAGCCATATGTATTGGCGTTGGCAATGTTGTTTCCGATTACATTCATCTTCTGCATGTGGGTCTGCAGGCCCGCAATCGCAGCATACATAGAACCTGTCATAAGATACGATATTGCTCCTTCCAAGCATCGCGCTGCCGGAAGCCGTCAAACGGACGAGCTTCCAAAGCCTCCCCCTGTGGGGTCCTGCTTTCTTTATCCTTTACAAAAGAACAGCGCCGTCAATATTGGTAAATACATTGTCTTTCATTTCTTCCTGTGAGATCGCTGTGATCACACGGCTTTGCGGTACATTCACGATAAACGCCCGTGTCGCATCAAACACCAGGATATTTTTTGCGCCCTTCGCCTGTGCGCGTCCAACCGAATCGTTCAGCCGCGCCATCAGGTCACCCGTTATTTCAATGCCGCGCTCCTCTGCACGCTGCTGTGCATGCTTGGACAGCGCCACACCGCCCTCCTGTGCTTCGACGCCAATGCTTTCCAGGCGATGCCGCAGCAGGTCACCGAACGTACCGGTCTCTGGTGCTGTCTGACGCCGCTCCGTTCCCGCTGCTGGGAACGTACCATTCAGACGTTCAATCATAGGCGTTTTTCATCCGCACCACTGTCCGGATCGGTCTCAGGCTTTTCTTCCACCGGCGGTTTTTCCTCGGTTCCGTCGCCCGGTTTTTCCTCCACCGGTGGCTCTTCATCTACCGGCGGCAGTTCCCCGACTGCCATGATCGAGTTCAGCTTATACTTCTTGCCATCCACGAAAATCACCTGCTCGCCGTTTTCGCGTGCGCTTCCCGTCACGGTTCCAACGACCTCGTTCAGCTTGCCATTCACATATTCGCCCACAGTCACAGTCTTTCCAACCAGCGAGGCTGAATAGGACATTGTGGCCGCATCCGTAACAGTGGCCATTGCCTGAATTGTGGACATCTGCATCAGCTGGTTCATCATATCGCTTGTTGAAGCAGGGTTTTCAATATCCTGATTCTGAAACTGTACGATCATCAGCTGCAGAAAGTCTTCCATTGTCAGGGCGAGATTATCTGAACTTCCGTTATCCAGATAACCGGAATTATCGCTTGCTGCTTTCGTCTTTTTTGAGCCGGAGCTCTGCGTATCCGGCACATAGGCCCGCGCCACGGTGGGGGCAAATAAATCGCTCATTCTGTATCACTTCCTTTTTGTCATACGGTTTCCATCTGGTACAGTCCCAGACGGAGCTGGCCTAAAAAGCTGTCCTGCTCTTCCTGGCTGATTGCCGGCTCCTGCGCCCGATGGTTCTGGTGCCGTTCCTGCTGCTGCCGGTTATGCCCATCATACTGCGGCTGCTGGTACTCCTGCTGTGGCACCTGTATCTGAACATGCTGTCCAGTTCGGTCCTCCAACAGTGCTCCCAGGTTGCCCGCATGCTGTGCAAGCAGGGATGCAGTCTTTGCATTGTCCGCATGGATCAACAAACCAATGCCTCCTGCGGTCTGCGTCAACTCAATCGTAATCTTTCCAAGGTGCTCTGGTTTGAGCTGTATTTCCACCTTATCGCCTGTGTTTTTCAGTTCCGCACGCACGGTATCCGCTATACGGGCATCCATATCAGCCGACGCCGTATCCACGGCTTGTGCAGCGTCCGCTACCTTCACCGGCACATTTTCCACATTCTGGAACACAGGCTGTTCCGCCTGTGCGACGGTAACCTGTACCGGCTTTTGTGCGTCTTCAGTAGTACTCTGCCCGGGCGTATTTTCTCCATCTGTCTTTACAGCCGTCGAAAGATACACCGTAGGCTCGCTCTGCTTTATGACCGACTGACCTGTTTGGACGGTCTGCCCTCTTTCTTCTGGCTGCCGTACCTGTCTGGGTATCTCTGATGCGATTTCCTCTACCGGCTGCTGCAGCATGTTCTGCACTTCCGATGCCGCTTGTTGCACACCCGTCCCCTTTGCCGTCACCATTGGATCGACTGTTGGCTGCGGCAGGTTTGCTACCACAGGAACACCGCCGCCAGCCGGCTGCTCTTCAATTGCCGCTGGCACAATAAACTGCTGCACCGCCAGCGCCGCCATCAACTGCTGCGCCGCCGCGGCTTCTTCGGTCCCATTCGCCTCCTGCAATTTTTCTGGTGGCTCTCCGCTGCCCTGCGGCACCTCTATCTCCCCATCAATTTCCTGCGGGGCTGCGGCGTCGTTCTTTTTCCGTGCAAGCAGATCCTGAAAATCGTTTTTAGGCGGATCGTCCGTGCTTACGTTGCCCTTTGCAGAATACTGCAACAGTGATTTGAGCAACGCGATCTGTTCCGTATTCATTCTTCCTCACCTCCTTTCACCGCACCGCTGTCAATGCGCCATTCTGGAAACAACGCGTGCGGCCGACACAAATTCATCAATCATCTGCTCCTCGTTTTTCTGCTCCTGCTTATGATAGGCGTCCAGCTTTTTTTCTTTCAGCTTTTCAATCGTCGCCTTATCTCTTTTGGCTGCAATCACCGCTTCCCGCTTCTGATCTTCTACCCTGCGCAGTTCTTCCAGAGCCTTTGCCGCAGCCTGTATTTCCTTTTCCTGTGTCCGTAGCATAAGGTCATAGCCCATCGCATCCGCAACAGTCATTCCATGCGCCTTGCGGACACGATATTCCTCGTTTACAGAACGGAAGCTTTGGGTAAGGCGGTCCACAACCGTCTCCTGCTCTCTGGTCCTTGCGATAGCAGCCGCATGCTCGGCACGCAGCGCATCCAGCCGCTGCTCCTGATAACGCAGCACCATTTCCATTGAAAAATGAAACTTTTTCATCGCAGCTCCCCGTCTTTTTATCGCTTTACTGGAGAATTTTCCGCATTTGCTGCAGGCTTTGCTCATAGGTAAAGGATTCGTTGATCCCCTGCATCAGGAATGCGTTTATCTTGCTTATTTTAGCGATGGCATTGTCAAGCTTGGGATTCGTTCCTGCTTTGTAAGCACCAATTGCAAGCAAATCCTCATTTTTTTCATAAATGCTCAATATATTTCTCAGTTCACTCGCCAGTCTGATATGCTCCTGCGGTGCGATTTCAACCATCAAGCGGGAAATACTGGCCGATACGTCGATTGCCGGATAATGGTTCGCGTTTGCCAGCTTGCGCGAGAGGACGATATGCCCATCCAAAATACCGCGCACTGTATCTGCGATCGGCTCGTTCGTATCGTCGCCTTCCACAAGCACCGTATACACACCGGTGATCGAACCTTTTTCAAAATTTCCGCTCCGCTCCAACAGCTTGGGTAACTCCGCATAAATGGACGGCGTGTAACCACGCGCTACCGGTGGTTCTCCCACGGCCAGTCCGATTTCGCGCTGCGCCATTGCAAAGCGCGTCAGGGAATCCATCATCAGGAGGACATCCAGCCCTTTGTCACGGAAATATTCCGCGATTGCAGTTGCCACAGAAGGGCATTTCATGCGGAGCATCGCCGGCTGGTCCGAGGTTGCAACAACAAGGATCGAGCGCCGCATCCCCTCTTCCCCCAGATCTTTCTGAACAAATTCCAGCACCTCTCGCCCGCGCTCGCCCACCAGAGCAATCACGTTAATATCCGCTTTCACATTTTTTGCAATCATACCCATCAGCGTTGATTTTCCCACACCGGAGCCTGCAAAAATACCGATGCGCTGTCCCTTCCCAATCGTCAGCGTCGCATCGATCGCACGGATACCAAACTCGATCCGCTCGCGGATCGGCGGTCTTGTCAACGGGTTAATATAGGGACTGTCAACATAGTAGCTTTCCCCCTCTGGGAAAGCCGTCCCTCCGTCTATCGGCTGCCCCATGGCATTAATGATACGTCCGCGCAGGAAATCCCCCACCCGCAGACGAAGCCGCCGCCCTGTATTGCGCACAAAGCTTCCGGGGGCGAGTCCACTCATATTCTGGTAAGGCATCAGCAGCATATGCTCGTTTTTAAAGCCTACCACCTCAGCCAGCACCTGGCTGTTGGACTCCGCAGAATAGATACGGCATATGTCTCCCATCGCCCCCCGCCCACCGGAAGCCTCAATGGACATGCCAATAATATTTTCTATTTTCCCAGTACGGCTCAGCGTATCGCTGTCTCTGATCTGTTGGATGACCCGTTCAAGCATTGCTTTTCTTCCTTATTCCCGCCGATACCGGCTATGCGTTCTCCCGCACGATTGCGCGGATATTATCCAGTTGTGTTGATGCGCTCGCATCGATGATTTCATCCGGCATTTCGACAATACAGGTCCCTGGCTCCGCATCGTGCATCGGCACGATCTTCACATGTCCTGAAAGACCGGACAGCGCAGACGCCAGCGCCGGATCCGCCTGCGCGGCTCCTTTTACATCACAGTCCGCCACATAGATCTGCACCCACTCGCGCCGTTTCAGCTTATCAGTCGCCGCTACAATCATCCTCCGGATAATTTCCTCGCTGCTTTGCAGACTGACATGGATTACTTTTTCCGCGACCGTAATCGCAACCTGCAACAGCTCCTCCTGCAGCCGGTCGATAGAATCATCCCGAATCTGAGCCGCCTGCTGCAAAAAGCGCTGCATTTCCTGGACAGACTGCTGCGCTGCGGCCTCTGTTGCTGCGGCGGCCTCTTTCCGTCCCTTTTCCGCACCATCCGCATAGCCTTGGCTGTATCCTTTTTCGGCCGCCTGCTGATGTATCTTTGCCACCTCAGTCTCGGCTGCCTGCTTTGCCGCCGCGATAATCTCATCGGCCTGCGTATGCGCGTCCCGCAGCAATGCATCTGCTTCCGCACGGGCAAAGGACAGGGAGCGCACCGGTGGCACGCTTTCCTGCACTTCCTCCGGTTCCATGTCGCTGCGCTGCGTCGCCTCGTCCTGCTCGGCGGACTGCGACGGGGGCTCCCCCTCATAGGGGACGCTTTCCTTCAGCCGGACCATTTCCTCCAGCGTATCTGCCATCTGTTCGGTATCTGGAAGCTGATAGTCCTCCGCATGAGGCTTCATAAAATATTTGAGGATATTAGGCAATGATCTCATCCTTTCCACCCTTCAGGATAATGATTTCATTCCGTTCCTCCAAATCACGAATAATGCCAACAATACGCTGCTGCGCTTCTTCCACGTCGCGGATACGCACATTGGTTGTGATTTCGAGATCCTCCTCGATATTCTGCCGCATACGCGACGACATGTTGGCAAACAGCTTTTCTGCCACCTCCCTGTTTGCCCCCTTGAGCGCCAGCACGATATCCCGTGTATCGCAATCGCGCACAAAACGCTGCACCGAACGATCGTCCATCTTGACGATATCCTCGAAAACGAACATGCGTTTGCGGATCTCTTCCGCCAGTTTGCCGTTCCGCTTTTCCAATCCATCGAAAACTGCTTTTTCGCTGGAACGCTCCAAATTGTTCATAATAGCGGCAATCTGGTCGAGTCCGCCGACCTGTACCTTTTCCGCAACGATAATATTGGCAAACTTCTTCTTCAACTCTTCTTCCAGCATTTTTACCGCGCCAGGCGAAGCGCTCTCCATGCGGGCGATATTCTCCACAACACGCAGCTTTTTGTTTGCCGGCAGTTCCTCAATGACTGCTGCAGCCTTATCCGGATCCACATAGGACAGCACCAGCGCAATCGTCTGCGCACGTTCATGCTGTAGCGTGGAAAGAAGCGTTTTCGCATCTGTTTTATCCAGGAAAGAGAACGCACGGTTAGTCAACGCCTTCGTCACCTTACTGAGCAGCTGATCGGCCGCCTGATCGCCAAAGGCTTTTTGCAGCACCGACCGTGCATACTCCATCCCGCCCTCTGTAACCGCCTTATTGGTCAGGCACATCTGGTAAAATTCTTCCAGCACCTGCTCCGTGCGTTCTGTCGGGACATGCCCCAGCTTGGCGACCTCGAGCGTCAACTGCTCCAGTTCATCCGGTCCCATATATTGATAAATACGCGATGCCTTATCTGTCCCCAGCGCAACGATCACTGTGGCGGCCCTTTGCTGCGGAGTCAATTCCTGATCAGCCATTTACACCGTCCCCTTTTAACCAAACCCGTATCATCTGCGCTGCGATCTCTGGATTTTCCTCTGTAAACTTTCGGATATCCTGCTTCAGCTCCATGCTCTTTTCGTTTTGGATATCCAGCAGGTTTTCCCGTTTCTCACGCTCTGCGCGTTCCGCAGCAGCAAGCGCCGCCTGCTGCTCCAGCTCTTCCAGAGCCGCTTTTGCCTTTTTGCGGCGGCGCTGTATGATAAGCAACAGTATCACCAGCATGAGCAGAAGCCCCACCGCGCCCGCGATCGCATATATTGCCCATTTGGGCAGCTGCAGCCCGCCAATCGGCAAGCTATCTGTATTAGTCGGCGTATCCGTGTAGAACGGCGCGATCAGCACATTAATCTTATCTGCCTGTACCTCAGGTGCAATGCCTGCCGCGCGGGCGATATGGCTGGTCAATTGTGCCGCCGCAACATTACCCGCCGCATTCTGATTGATGGTTACCGCAATCATCACATCGGTAACAACCCCTGAATTCTGCTCGCTCTGCTCGGTAGAGGAGTTCACCTTGTAATCCTCGGTTCCTGCGTTTTTGATCCAGGTTTCATCTCCATTGACCGCGTCCTGCGATTCCATGTAAGTTTCAATGTCCGCATTGGACTGCGTACCGACTACACCGCCCGCGGTATTTTCATTTCCCCGCGTCAGCTCCTGGTCATATTCCCGCTGTCCAATGATCCCCTCGCCTTCAGGCGCCCCCTCCGGAGAGGAATAAACCGTATTCTCCTGTACACGCCGGCTGACATCCACCGTGCTGGTCACGCTGACCCGCACGTTGTCCGGCCCGTAAATCGGCGTCAGCGCCTGCATTACTTCCCCGCGCACACGGTTATTTACCTGATTTTCCAGCCGCAGCTTCAGGTCGGACGCCGAGGAGGTCGTGCTGTTTTCTGCGCCCGGCATATAGCTGTTGCCGACCGAATCCGTAACCGTAATACTGCCGAACTCCAGCCCCTTTACGCTGCGCGCAACAAGGTTTCCGATTGCATCAACATAGTTTTCCGGCAATGCGCCGCCATCCTGCATCGTTACAAAAACAGCAGCGGTCGCAGGCGTCGCGTTTTCACTGTCAAGAACATAGCGCTGATCCGAGCCCTCGGAGATATTGACCACCGCGTCCTTAACGCCTTCAAAGCAGCGGATAACCGCTGCCATCCGGTCCTGCAGTTCATAGTTGCGCACCGTGTCCCTATCCGAGTCGCTTGCCATCATACTGATATTGTTGAAATAGGTGTCATAACCGAAGCCTGATTTTGGATAGCCGTCCAGCAGCAGCTTTGCTTTCAGGTCCGGCTCCTGGGCTGCGGGCACTTTAATCGTATCTCCCTCGATCTTATAATCCGCAGCGCCGTACTCTTCCAGCTTTCCCACAATAGCTGATGCCTCATCGGTTGTCAGTCCTGTAAACAGTGTTTCGTAAGGGCGATTGTTCAGCACCACGGCAGCGATAACAGATACGATGATTACCGCCACAATAATAATTGCCGCAGTAACGATCCTTTTCTTTTTATTTTCTCCTTCAAAAAAGCTTTTCACTTTGTTGAGGTTGTTTTGCAGTTTTTCTTTTACCATTACTTCCGCCCTGTTCCCCAACTACCGATACTTCCGGCTGTGTATCCACAGCTGTTATATGCTCATGCGGGACAGTTCACTGTACGCATCGAGCGCTTTGTTGCGAAGCTGTACCAGCAGTTCCACCGACATTTGTGCCTTTGTGCTTGCGATCGTCCGAATAGCGGGGTTATCCAGTTGCCCTGTCGCCATCAGATACTCCGCTTTGTTCTTTTCCTGATCGGTCTGCCTTACATTATCGATTGCTTCCTGGAAAATCTGCTCAAAAACCGGAAGCGCCGTCCGTTCGGAGTACTCCCGCTCTTCTTTCCCCACGGAAATGGGCAAGGCATCCCATAAGGGATGTATATTGGAAATCACTGCCATCCTTACGCTCCCTCCTGTTTACTTACCGATTTCCAGCGCGCGCGACGCAACTGTTTTCAGCGTATTAAATGCCGTAACATTTGCCGAAAATGCCTGTGTCGCTGCCATCGCATCGCTGATCTCCTTGACCAGATCAATATTGGGCAGCTCAACATATCCCTGCGCGTTCGCATCCGGATGCGTGGGATCATACGACAGCTTAAACGGGCTTGTGTCTTCAATAATCTGCGTCACCCGCACGCCCCCCTGCTGGGACAGCCCGCCGGCAGCCGCCGGTACACCTCCTGCGGCCTGTGCCAAAACATTGCGGAAAGAGTCCCTTCCGTTTTCCGCTTCCATGACCACCAGCTTTCTGCGGTATGGTCCGTTTCCACCTTCGACTCTTGTGGTGTTGATATTGGCTACATTTTCCGAAATAACATCCAAACGCAGCTGCTGGGCGGTCAACGACGAACCCGTAATGTTCATTGAACTGAGAAAAGCCATTCCGCTACCCTCCTGTTATTGTCCGCGGATTGCAGTGCGCAGCAAAGAGAGATCATCAGAAACCGCGCTCATCACATGCTGCAACTGCAGCGCGTTGCGCGCCAGCTCAATCCCCTGCTCCGTTGCATCCACACCGTTTCCATCCATGCGCGCCGTTTCATTTTCCGCGACATGAATAACCGGTCTTGCACCCTCTATAGCCTCGCGCAAGCCGCCGCCCGACGGTACAGCGGCTTGCAGACGGCTACGCAGCGTTTCTTCAAAGGTCACATATTTGGTTTTGTAATTCGGTGTTTCAACATTCGCCAAATTATCTAAGATCGCGGTTTGCTTTGTCCACAGAAAATCCATGGAACGTTCCATCATCAACAGTGAATTACTGGTAAGCGCATCCATTTTTCCCTCATCTCCAAACTGTCGAACCCTACAAGTTCTTCCGAATTATATACGAAATAATCATTCTGTTATATTTTACATCTTCTCCTGATTAGGGTCAACGTTTTTTCGACAATAATCGATATTTGTTTTCAACATCTATAGACATTTTCAACAAATCCGTATCACTCAGATGCTCTCCACCCCTTTTATCACCGACCACTTATTTGTACTAATAATTCACCATTACAGCCTTATTTTCCACACTTATTTCTTTTTTTGTTTAAATAGTCAATTTTTTATAATACTTTTATCTGAATTCCTATAATTTCAACCTCCCCTATATACGTGCTCGCAATCATGCGTTATTTTTATGGAATGACATTACATAATCGTTTTTATTGCAGCGCCGCTCTATCAATACATAATATAAAATTCGTTTATTTATATGAACATCACTTTCCTGATAAAGGCTCTCCTCCCGTTTCCTTGTCGCGGCTGTCCTCACAGAGACGCCGCTGCCTCTAAGCTTTAGTGGGCGCGGCCTAAAGCCGCGCCCACTATCCCCAAGCCTGCGGACATCTGCTCTCCAGCGTCCTATGCTCATATGTAATTTAACAAAAATTTATATATAAGAAGATGCTAATTGAATATAGCGGTATGCCCAATAGGTATATGGCACATCTTTGTAAGACACTCCACTGCCGCCGGAGGTCCTGTTCAGCAGGCGCGTCATCAGCGCCGCTACTTCGCTTCGCGCGATATAGCTAAACGGACGGAACGTCCCATCCGCATACCCATTGACCCACCCGCGGGACACCGCATAATAGATCGCATCCTCGTTCGTAGCACCTGTCACATCGCTGAACCGCAGCGTACCGCGCGAATAACTCGGCGATCCCATCAGCCGGTAAAGCATCTCTACAAACTCTGCCCGCGTAATATACTGGTTCGGATGGAAGTAGCTTGTTACATCAATAATACCCGCATTTGCAAAGGCATTGATTTCACCTGCGCACCACATGTTGTAGGGTACATCGATAAATATATCCCCTGTGTTGGAAACGTTCTCAACATCGGACAATCGGTACAGCATGACGACAGCCTCTGCCCGTGTCATATTGGCTTCCGGCCGAAAGGTGCCGTCGGCATAGCCGTTGAGGAACGCGATCCTGCTTGAAGTATTGAGCTTTACCGTTCCCGTTGGCTTTACCGAATCCCTTGAATAATAAGCCCGTCCAGAAACCGTAACATTTTCTTCTATGTCATCCAGATACAGCGTCACTACGCCGTCCGCATTGCGGCTCATCTGATAGCTCTCCCCGCCGACGCGGATGTATGCCTTATCCGCCCCCACAGTGCGGCTACTGCCCCCGATTTTCACTGTAATCTCATCGATCTGGTAATTCTTATTGGGCGTAAAGTAAAACCGTACGCTGTCTCCCGCATCGATCCGGCTACCGGAAACGCTTTTGGTAATCTTCATATTGCTGGAGCTGTTGATCGTAAGCGAGGGGCGGGACACCGTGCTTGAGCTATTCGAGGTCGCCCCTACCGTGACAGGCTCCCTGATATTATCGATATAAAGCGTATATTCCCCGTTGCCGTTGTCCTGAATCTCATAATTACGGTTGCCTACACGGATTGTCTCATCATCCGGATCGGCGGAAGCCTTGCTTTCCCCAATCCGAACGGTAATTCTCTTTACGGAATACCTATCCGACGTGGTGCTGATCGTAAAAGCGGCGTCCTCACCACGGGCTACCGTATCCCCCACATCTGAATCAATATTGATGCGGGAACCCTCCTCCAGCTTGATGGGAATATTGTTTTCATCGTATGTGGAGGCAAATTCAATCGTGACATCATCTGTGATTTCCGGAAGCACAAAGGATACGCTGTCATCTGATTCACGCACGGAAATGCGGTCGTAATTCACCATGAAGTAAGACTGCTCCGGCGTCCATGTTGCATAGGTTTTCCCAACCTGCACCAGCATCTGGTCGATCAGGTAGCCTTCCTCCGTTGAAACCCGAACTGAAAGGGAATCCCCCTCATCCACAGTGGTCGTTTCACTGCCGGGGCGGTCAAGCTCCAGCCCGTCATCCATATAAATGCGTACCTTGTGCGTAACCGGTATTTTTTCTATGGATGGCGTGATCCTCAGATCGCCATACAGCGGGCCACTGACCGTCGTCTGATCGGCGGCACTCCAAGCAATTTTCAACCCATTCCAATCACCTGAAGAGGACACCGTGTTCGTCTCCGTTTTTCCATTTACGGTATAGGACAGGTACAGGCTTTTCAGCTGATACCCCTGATCCGGCGTAACAGAAAGTGTCGTCCTTTCGCCGTTTCCATATGTACCGCTCCCGCCTGTTTTCCCATCTTCTGGTTCGTCAATTTCCGCATCATACTCTGTGACGGGCGCGTAGGCAGATATGCTGATATCCGCGTCCGCTGTCAGCTGCCCCGCTGTAACCGTCAGCCTGCATGTATTGGAAAAGCTCGGCCACTGATCCACCTGCGCCGATATCCCACTATTCACATCCGCTCCGCTCAGCATATCCTGCTCCAATGTAAGCGAAACCGTTGATCCTGCCTCTGGTTTAATTTCTATGGTTATATTTTCCAGCCGGTACCCCTCCTCCGTTACGAGGGTAAAGGAGGCGCTTTTTCCGTCAGTCAGCTCCACTTCACCATTCGGCTCAAATTGGACCTTGCTGCCGCTTCCGTTTGCAATATCTACCGTTGCAGCATTAGATGCAGATCTTGTTGGAGAGTCTCCAATCCCCCCGATCTCCGCCGCAAGAGCAGTGGGCGTTGGCATAAGCAGTACTGCCGCCAACAGACCGGCCAATCCCTGTGTCCATTTCCCATTCATACGCACCGCGTCCTTTCCTGCGCACGGCCGGGCACCGCTTTCGCTGGCGTCTTCGCTGCCGTGTAAATACCTTTTTATTATTTATCGGACATATCCATCAGAAAAATAACCATGATTTCACGCCTTTTTGCTTTTCATCGTTTTCGCTCATTTTAATCTCTGTTCCCGCTTTGTTTTGTGCGCAATTTCCGTTGCCTTTGTCACAGGCAGAACGGTATCATATATACAGATATTTTTGATGAAAGAAGGGATCTCAGGATGATGAAACGCTTTTTCATATCTTTTTCCGTTTGTCTATTTTGCCTGCTGTCCGCTTGCAGCGGCGACAGCCCTGCTTCCGAAACCATATCCACTTACAGCTTCGGCGAGGATACGATTCCCGCGCTGGAGCAGGTGATGACGGAACAGTCCGGCGGGCGCCTGACCGCTGTGCTTTCTCCCGAAAGCACAGCGGGTGATGACGCAGGTACTGACGACGGCAACGCAGAGCGTACAGACAGTGCGGGCAACGAGGCCGACGCGACCTCCCCCTACATCGCTTACGACTATCAGCAATTCACTGAATATCAGACCGGTCCTGTCGTGCGCTCCTATGTCGATCTTCTGACTGGCGAGGCCATCGCCCTACAGCCTGAGGAAAAGCCGGACGACAGTGTCTATACCCAGCCTGTCGGCTCCATTCTGCTCACCCGTCAGGCGGTCATGGACGGCGCTACGTCTGCAAACAGCGAAGGGGAAAATACTGGCGACGGCGAAGCAACGTCCTATGCATCGCTCCCGCATGACCCTGAACTGCTATTCCGCGTCCGCATTGACTGGACGCCGACCAGTTGTCTGGTTACGCTCGACCATGTAGCCGGGCAGGACTTCGGCAACTCCCTGCTCACAGCCGGCTCTGCCCTCTCCTTTTCCACCGCGAAAGACCTGCTGAACACCGTCTCCCCCGAAGAAATCGGCCTGCCAGGTTCTTCCATGTCCGAATACAGCCTGAAGCCCGGTCCCGGCTTTGTAGAGGTGGATCATACTGCATGCCTGACAATTTATGTATATCAAAAAAACGCGGCAGGTACGAATTCCCTTGTCGAAACCTACTTTATCTCCTCCGACGGATCTACTCTGTACCGTCAAACCGGCACCGAACCGAATCAGGTGGAGAAAATCACGCTGTCCGGAGGGCATACTTCCCAGGCCGCCTCTTCGGATAGGGACCCCACTGAATAAGCCACATACTCATTGAAGGGCGTTTTTGGGCATTCGCTCCCTACCGCTCCCCTCCCATATGCCAAAAGGCGCTATCCAGCTTGGATAGCGCCTTTTGGCAATAATATCCTGTGTTATAAAAGCCTGTCTAACGGTTGCCCTTAAGTTATTTATGATGCAAGCTTTCCATTTGTGCGTTAACCGCATCCTCGCTTACCCGCATCGCGTCCAGCGTCAGCTGCAGCAGCTCGTCCAGTGTAAGCCCGCACAGCTCTGCCCCCCGCGCGATCACCTCGCGCGAACAGCCGGCAGCGAATTTTTTATCCTTATATTTTTTCTTCAGGCTTTTCAGCTCCATGTCCTGCACGCTTTTGGAGGGCCGCATGAGCGCGGCCGCGCCGATCAGTCCGGTCAGCTCATCCGAGGCAAACAGCAGCTTTTCCATTTCGTGCGTCGGCTCCACATCCGAGCAAAGCCCCCAGCCGTGGCTGCACACCGCATGGACGGTCGCCTCGTCCGCCCCGCCCTCGCGCAGCAGCTCGGGCGCCTTGACGCAGTGCTGCTCCGGCCATTGTTCAAAATCAATATCATGCAGCAGACCGGCTACGCCCCAAAAATCCGCGTCCTCGCCCCGCTGCTCCGCGAAATACCGCATAACGGCCTCGACCGTCAGCGCGTGGCGCAGATGGAACGGTTCCCTGTTATATCTGCACAAAAGCTCCCATGCCTGTTGTCTTTCCATTGCCTAACATCCTTTCCGCGTTTTTCTGTTTTCGTTTTCCGTCCGGCCGCGCGCTACTGCAGCCACGACGGCTTTTCCCTCATACGCACGCCCGCGGCAATGCCCAGCGCTGCGTACATGGTGACGATCGACGTACCGCCGTAAGAGAAGAACGGCAGCGTCAATCCCATGACAGGCAGCAGGCCGACGTTCATGAAGATATTCATAAACGTCTGGAACAGGAACATGCCCGACACCCCCACGGCGAGCAGCGACGAAAACGTCGTTGACGCGCGGTACGAAACATAAAACAGCCGCAGGATCAGCAGCGTCAGCAGGCCGATGATGAGCATGCAGCCGATAAAGCCCAGCTCCTCGCCCGCGACAGAAAAAATATAGTCGGTCTGGTTTTCCGATACAATCTGCATCTGCGTCATCGTGCCGTTGGTCAGGCCCTGCCCGCTGAGCTGCCCCGAGCCGATCGCGATCTTGCCGTAGGTCGCCTGGCGCGAGATATCCGGATCGATCGACGGGTCGAACAGCACCAGGATGCGCGTGATCTGGTAGCCCACCAGGACAAAATTCCACAGGAACGGTATGCTGACCAGCCCGAGCCCCGCGCCCACGGCGATCCACTTCATCGACAGACCCGCGGCAAACAGCATAATCAGCGCGATCATAAAATACTGGATCGCCATGCCAGTATCGCCCGAGGCAACGACCACCGCGCCCATCATGATGAGCGTGTGCAGGCCGATCACGAACAGGCCGCGCCATTCGCTGATGTGCTCGCGTATTTCGGAAATGTGCGCGGCAAGCGTAAAAATAAAAATCAGCTTGCCCAGCTCGCCCGGCTGCAGGCTGGTCACGCCCAGGTTGAGCCACGCGCGCTGGCCGTTGACCTCCTGCCCAAGTGGGGTGAACAGCAGCATCTGCAGGCCAATATTGAGCAGCACGAATATCTTCCACCAGCCGCTCATGGTTTCCAGGTCAATCAGGCTCATCACGACAAACGCGCCCAGGCCGATGATAATCGCCGCCGCCTGCACGAACAGGTTGCGCGTGCTGCCATCCAGCCCGCTCACGGGATTGAGCGTTGCCGAATAAATCAGCACCATGCCATACGCCGAGCACAGAAGCGCGAGGACAAGCAGATAAAGGTCGGTATTTTTCAGGTAATGTCTGACGGTTTTGAAAACGTCCACGCCGCCCCTCCTTTTCTATATGGGATTTGCGCCTGTTTTATATCATACCACAATGCAGCGCCGTTTGCGAGTCGCAAATTCAGCAAATTTTTCGCGTCTACCGCTGGAAAACTGTGCAGAACATTGTTATAATATTGACACTGTGTAAATTATACGGGAGGAAATGTTATGTTATCCGATATCGAAATCGCGCAGAGCTGCCAGATGCGCCCGATCGCGGAAGTCGCCGCGGCTGCCGGGCTGGATGCGGACGACCTGGAGCTGTACGGCAAGTACAAGGCCAAGCTGTCCACAGACGTGTGGACCAAGCTGGAGGGCCATGAAAACGGCAAGCTGGTGCTCGTCACCGCCATCAACCCCACCCCCGCGGGCGAGGGTAAGACCACCACGACCGTCGGCCTCGGTCAAGCGATGGCCAAGCTTGGCAAGAATGCGGTGATCGCGCTACGCGAGCCATCCCTCGGTCCTGTATTCGGCATCAAGGGCGGCGCGGCCGGCGGCGGCTATGCGCAGGTTGTGCCGATGGAGGACATCAACCTGCATTTTACTGGCGATATGCACGCTATCACCGCCGCGAACAACCTTCTCTGCGCCATGCTGGACAACCACATGCAGCAGGGCAACGCGCTCGGCATCGACCCGCGTCGCGTGATCTTCACCCGCGTGATGGACATGAACGACCGCAGCCTACGCAATATTACGATCGGCCTGGGCGGTAAAATGAACGGCGTGCCGCGCGAAGACCATTTTATGATCACGGTCGCCTCCGAGATCATGGCGATCCTGTGCCTAGCCTCCGACTTGGACGACCTGAAAAAGCGCTTCGGTGACATTCTGGTCGCCTATTCCTACGCAGGCAAGCCAATCTTCGCGCGTGACCTGCATGCGGAAGGCGCGATGACCGCGCTGATGAAGGACGCGATCAAGCCCAACCTGGTGCAGACGCTCGAAGGCACCCCCTGCCTGATGCACGGCGGTCCGTTCGCCAATATCGCGCACGGCTGCAACAGCGTGCAGGCGACCAAGCTCGCCTTAAAGCTCGCGGACATCGCCATCACCGAGGCCGGCTTCGGCGCGGACCTTGGCGCGGAAAAATTCATGGACATCAAGTGCCGCAAGGCTGGCCTCTCGCCCGACTGCATCGTCCTCGTAGCGACCGTGCGCGCGCTTAAATACAACGGCGGCGTATCCAAGGCCGAGCTGAACGCGCCCGACCTGGCCGCGCTCGAACGCGGCGTCTGCAATCTGGACGCGCACCTGGACAACATGCAGAAGTTCGGCGTGCCGGTGGTTGTGGCCATTAATTCGTTCCCGACCGATACCGAGGAGGAGGTCGCTTTCATCCGCGCGCACTGTGCAAAGCGCGGCGTGCGCGTGGCTCTCTCCGAGGTGTTCGCCAAGGGCGGCGAGGGCGGCAAGGCGCTTGCAAACGAGGTGCTCGCCGTGCTGGACGAGGGCAAAGCGGACTTCCATATGCTCTACGAGGACAGCCTCCCGCTCGAGGATAAGATCCGCAGAATCGCCAAGGAGATCTACGGCGCGCTGGGCGTGACCATCGCCCCGGCGGCGCACAAGGAGCTGGCGAACATCACCGAAATGGGCTACGGCCATCTGCCGGTGTGCGTGGCGAAAACGCAGTATTCGCTGTCCGACGATCCGGCCCTGCTCGGCCGGCCAACCGAATTTGTGGTCAACGTGCGCACGGCGCGCCTGGCCGCAGGCGCGGGCTTTGTCGTCGTCGAGACCGGCGCGATCATGACCATGCCCGGCCTGCCCAGGGTACCGGCTGCGGAAAATATCGACGTGGATCGGGAAGGCAGGATCACCGGCCTGTTCTAACGCTTCCTGACGCAAAGGTCGCCTGGGGGCGGCCTTTGCCTTGCCTCAACCCAACAAGGAGGGAAAACGCCCATGCAAATCAGCCTGATCCTGATGCGGGAGATCGTCCAGCTGTTCATCATCCTGCTGATGGGCTACATCATCGTAAGGGCAAAGCTGCTCCGTCCGGAGGACAGCCGCAGCCTATCGGTCGTCATGGTATACTTGCTCACGCCCTGCGTCATCATCAACGCTTTCCAGGTCGAATACACGCCGCAGGTCATGGCCGGGCTTATCTTCTCCTTCGCCATTTCGATCGCGGCGCACATCCTGTTTCTGTTGCTCACCCGCCTGCTTGCCGGTCCGCTGCATCTGGATGTGATCGAACGCACCGCCGTTATCTACACCAACGCGGGTATCCTGGTCATCCCGCTTGTGAACGCGCTGCTCGGTCCGGAATACGTCATTTATTCCTGCGCGTTCATCGTGGTGCAGCAGGTGCTGATCTGGACGCACTGCCGCAGCCTGCTCTGCGGCACGCGCGGCATGGAATGGCGCAAGCTTTTCCTGAACGTCAATATTATCGCGATTGTGGCTGGCTGTGCGTTGTTCCTGCTGCGCGTGCCGCTGCCCGCCCTTATCAACGACACGTTGGGTACGCTGGGCGATATGTTCGGGCCGCTGGGCATGCTGCTGGCCGGCATGGTCATCGCGGACACACCGCTGCGGCGCCTGTTCACCACGCCGCGCAATTATCTGCCCGTGCTGCTCCGCCTGCTGGCCTTCCCGCTTGTGACCGTGCTGCTGCTGCGGGCTGCCGGCGCGGCCGGCTGGATTGCGGACGGAAAGAATATTCTGATGATCGTCTATCTCGCCTGTATCACCCCCGCCTGTGCGACCGTGACCTCGCTCGCGCAGCTCTACGACCGCAACGCCGCGTATTCCAGCGCACTGTATGTACTGACAACGCTGCTTTCCATCGTGACTATGCCGGTGATGATTGGAGTATACGACGCGCTGATATGAGGATATGGCAGGAAAAAGCCGCCCGAATGGGGCGGCTTTTATGTTATGTAACCGGTATTTCCTGCCCGGCGAACACCACTGCCTGCACATCGTCAGCAGAGATGTGACCGAGGCCATTATTAAATGGTGCAAATTCCATTCGGGTCTTTTCTCCATTCTCATCCTCAATACCTGCCGATTGGCATCCGATTCGTTCCCCTGATTTCAGCAGCAGATATGTATTGCTCTGATCCCAGCCGAACAGCGCTTCATTTGCGCCGCTCCACTCAGCCGATATATCAAGCGCGGAAAATTGCAGGCAGTCCAAGGTCACCGTACCAGCATCCGTCTGAATGGATTTACCGACCAGCAATGTCTCCCCATCATCGTTACGATCCACTGGGAAAGTAAACTCCCAGCATCCGTCCAACTCTTGCAGTTCGCCATCCGCCTCATACCAAAAGCCGTTAAACAAAGCAGACGCCTCGCCTGTCAGCGCAAAATCCGTTGCACTCAGCCGAATCAGGAACTCCAACGGAGCATCCTCCTGCCCGTTAACGCTAAGGAAACTTATATTGCTGCCATGTGATAGCTGCGTTTTCTGGTCGGGTATGGTAAACTCCCAGTCACAAAAACCCGCATTGGCATACTGCGTTCCCGAACGGTTCGTCCAGTTATCCACCCGCATCGTCTTTTCTGTTTCACTGGCTACCGTCCCCTTAAGGTAGACATACCATGTGTCCCCGTATATTTCATCCAGCGTAACTGTAAGGCCTGCGTCCGACTGACTGAGCCCCAGCGCGGTTCCCGTATGCGTATCCTCCCAACTTGCCATGGTATTCCGGATGTTATCCCGCACAGCCTGTACTGCAAATGCCCCGGAAAACGTCAGCGCCGCCGCAACTGCAACCGCTACCATCCCTCTCATTCTGCGCCGCGGCTTATGGCACCGTTCTACGCGCATGCGCACCGCCTTCTGTTGACGGTTGTCAAATGTTACGTTTTGCAAGGCGGCATTGCATTCTTCTCTAAATATTTTCCTCATAATACCACTCCTTCAGCATGGGTTTAAGCTGTTCCCTGGCCCGTTTGAGCCGGCTAACTACGGTGTTCGTCCGCACATGCAGAAGCTGTGCGATCTCACGCGCCTTGTAGCCCTCATAATAGTGCAGCAGGACGACTGCTCGGTATTTGGGTGCGAGCGACAGCACCGCACGAATCAGCGTGTCATCCGCCCCGTCAGACGCATCGGCCAGCAGGGCGGCAAGCGCTTCGCCGTCCGCGCGGCGCTTGTGCCATGGCGACAGGAGATAGCTTTTGCACACATTGATCGCAATGCGCGTCAGCCACGTTTTTTCACCGCTCTCGCCGCGAAAGCCGCCTGACCGCCACGCGCGGAAAAAAGTGTCCTGCACTGCATCCTCAGCCAGCGTGCGGTCGCCAAGGTACAGGGTACACAGGCGCAACAGGTCGGTGCCATAAGCCACCATAGCATGGTCAAGGTCGAATGCCTCCCTCATAGAGGGCGGGGCTGTGATTTCCCTCATCGTTCCCTCCTCCTTTCTGCCTATTAGACCCCTGCAGTGAAAAAAATATTGCATGCATTTTCTCCTGCTTCTTTCCAAAGTGTAAAAATCTTTTTTTCCGCCACAGGATATGATATACTGAACCTGTTACAATGTAGCATACCCACCCTCTGCTGACAAGGATGTGTAAATGATGGAAAACTTTACGTTATCCAACGGTGTGTCTATTCCCGCCGTTGGATATGGCACTTATCTTGCGGACTGCGACAGCGCCGCAGTCGTCGAAAATGCTCTGCGCGCGGGCTACCGCCATTTTGACACCGCTTCTTTTTATGGCAACGAGGCCGAGCTGGGGCGCGCCCTCCAACAATGCGGCGCGGCGCGCGGCATGCTTTTTCTAACCTCCAAGCTGTGGAAGACCGAGCTGGGCTACCGGCAGGCGCTCGACGCATTCGAGCGTTCTCTGGAAAAGCTCGGCACAGACTACCTCGACCTATACCTGATCCACTGGCCGCGTCCGGACGACCTCTCCGCGGAGTGGGCCGAGCTTGACCGCGGCACTTGGCGCGCCCTGGAGGAGTTATACCATGCGGGCCGCGTTCGCGCGATCGGCGTGAGCAACTTCCTGCCCCACCATCTGCGCAGCCTGATGGAAACCGCGGAGGTCGCGCCCATGGTCAATCAGATCGAATTCCATCCGGGCTACCCGCAGACCTGGAACGTCGAATTCTGCAAGGCGCACGGCATTCTGCCGGAGGCGTGGAGTCCGCTCGGCCGCACGCGCGTGCTGGACGATCCGTTCCTACGCGAGCTGGCGGCCGGATACGGGAAGTCCGTCGCGCAGCTCTGCCTCCGCTTTGCCCTACAGCGCGGCGTGCTGCCGCTGCCCAAGTCCTCCGCGCCGGAACGTATGGCGGCCAATCTCGACATTTTCGATTTTACGATATCGGACGCGGATATGGATCGCATCCTCACCCTGCCGCAGTTCGGCTGGTCCGGCCTGCATCCGGACTTTCCCAAGCAGCAGCCCTGAACGGGCGCAGCCGGCCGCGCAAGCGGCCGGCTGGCATTTTTGCTTGACAAGCCGCGCGGAATGCGGTATACTGACCCCGTTAATAAATGATTTGAGGTGGAAGGATGAAATAAGCTCTTCTTGCAGGATTCATTGGGCTGGCAGACCGCTTTGGTTTGCCGCACCCGCTTGCAGGAGCGCTTATTTTGTCTTTGCCGCCTTTTTCTGCGCCTTTTTGCGCGTGGGAAGCGGTCTGCGTCGTCCTGCACCGTTTTTCATGCGTAGGAGGTGCATTTTTATGTCTGTCATCGAAATTTCCAATCTGACCTTTGCCTATGAGGGCAGCTATGACGCTATCTTTGAGAACGTTTCCCTCCGGCTGGACACCGACTGGCGGCTCGGTCTGGTCGGCCGCAACGGGCGCGGCAAAACGACGCTGCTGCGGCTGCTCCAAGGCGCGCTGCCCTGCGGCGGCGCGGTCCGCTCCACCGTGCCGTGCGACTATTTCCCTTTTCCCATCCCCGACCCGTGCAAGGACGCAATCGGTGTGGTCGAGGACGTGCAGCCGGACTACGAATACTGGCGGCTCGCGCGCGAGCTGCACCGGCTGGCGCTTTCGGACGAGATCCTGTACCGGCCGTTCCGCTCGCTGTCCGGCGGCGAGCAGATGCGGTTGTTGCTCGCGTTGCTGTTTGCGCGCGAAAACCGCTTCCTGCTGATCGACGAGCCGACCAACCATCTGGACACGGAAGCCCGCGCGCTGGTGGCGGATTACCTGAAAAGCAAGCGCGGCTTCCTGCTCGTCTCGCATGACCGCGCGTTTTTGGATGGCTGTGTCGATCACATCCTTTCGATCAATAAATCGGATATTTCGCTGCAAAAAGGCAATTTTTCGTCCTGGTTCTCCAATAAAGAACAGATGGACGCTTTTGAGCTGGCTGAAAACGAGCGCTTACGCGCGGATATCCGGCGGCTGGATGAAGCGGCCAAGCGCGCCGCCCGCTGGTCGGATCGGACCGAGTCCGAAAAGCACGCGCGCAACAGCGGCCTGCGTCCCGATCGGGGCTATATCGGCCACAAGGCGGCCAAGATGATGCAACGCGCCAAGTCGCTGGAAGCGCGGCGGCTGGATGCGGTGGAGCAAAAGGCGGGGCTGCTGCACAACGTCGAGCGCGTGGACGATTTAAAGCTCCACCCGCTCTCCTACCGCGCGCAGGCGCTTGCCGAACTGACCGACGTGGCCGTGCAGTACGGCGGCGCGCCGGTCGTCGCGGACGTGCGCCTTGCGGTGACGCGCGGCGCGCGCATCGCACTCACCGGACGAAACGGCAGCGGCAAATCCAGCCTGCTCAAGCTGATCGCCGGTCAGGATATCCCGCACACCGGCACAGTGCGGCTGGGCAGCGGGCTGACCGTGTCCTATGTGCCGCAGGACGCGTCCTTCCTCTCCGGCAGCCTGACTGGCTATGCCGATGCCTGCAGCGTGGACCGCACGTTGTTCCTCTCCATCCTGCGCAAGCTGGACTTTGCCCGCGTGCAGTTTGAAAAGGATATGGCGGATTACAGCGCCGGGCAAAAGAAAAAGGTGCTGCTTGCCCGCAGTCTCTGCGAGCAGGCGCACCTGTATCTGTGGGACGAGCCGCTCAACTATATCGACGTATTTTCCCGCATGCAGATCGAGCAGCTCCTGCTCGCGTACCAGCCCACACTGCTGTTCGTCGAGCACGACCGCGCATTCTGCGAAAAGATCGCCACCGAAACCGTGCGGCTGTGACCGTTTACCTCTCCAGCCGCACCCCGCAGCGGGGGCAGTGTTCCTCCCCGCCGTTCAGGGGCTTCCCGCAGTGCGGGCATCTCATCCATAGGCACGCGATGCCGACTTCGGCCAGCAGGTAGCTGCCGATCAGCACGGCCAGCGCCAGCCGCTCCCAGGCGGCATAAGGGCTGCACGCCAGCGCGAGAAACACCGGCACGGAAAGCGCCCAGCGCAGGCGTGCCGCCCACACATGGCCGCGTGGCAGCTTTGCCGATGCGGGCGGCGCATGGTCCCGCCGGATGCGGCCGCAGTCCTCGAGCGAGGAGCCGCAATGCGTGCAGTATCGCGCGCCGAACTTCAGCCCCTTGCCGCAATACGGGCAGCGGTAGCCGGCGAGCAGCACCGCCGTACCCGCGACCGCCAGCAGAAGGGCGCCCCCGATCGTCCACGGCGTTTCCCATGCGGGCCAGTCGTGCCGAACCGCGGTATACAGAAGCACCGCCAACGCCGCCGCGAGCAGGCTAACTCCTGCGATTTCTGCCTTTTTGAAGCTCATGCCGTTCCCCTCCCCTGTTTTCGCTTCCAGTATAGCACCCCTGTGTTAAATCCGCAGTGCGGTGCGCATAAAATTCCGGCAAAGCGCCGCGCCGGCCTGCGCCTTGCCATTTGCGTCCCGCCGTGGTATGATAGTTAGAGAATGTATAGAAAAGGTGTTTTGATGGAATATATCACCCACTCCCCCGAGGAGACCGAAGCCCTCGGCGCGGAATATGCGCGGTCGCTGCGCCTAGGCGACGTGGTCGCGTTTTCCGGCGACCTGGGCGCGGGAAAGACCGCGTTCACGCGCGGCGTGCTGCGCGGTCTGGGATACAAGGGCCGTGTGACCAGCCCGACCTTTGCGATCGCCAACGAATATGACACGCCCGCCGGGCGTGTGGCGCATTTCGACCTGTACCGCATCCTGGACAGCGAGGCGCTGTTCGAGATCGGCTTTGACGAATATTTGGGCGGGGATCGCATTGTGCTGATCGAATGGAGCGAAAACGCGGCCGATATTTTGCCGGATTCCTATAAAACCGTGCATATTTCGTACGGAAATGCTGAAAACGACCGAGCGGTCACGATTGGGGAGGTATCCGCTTGAAGATACTTGCATTCGAATCCTCAGCGGTCAGCGCGTCCGTCGCGCTCATTGAGGATGAGCGGCTGGTCGCACAGTCTTTCCAAAATTGCGGCCTGACGCACTCGCGCACGCTGCTGCCCATGGCGGAGGATCTGCTCGCCAACTGCGGTGTATCCTTGGACAAGATCGACGCCATCGCGGTTGCACACGGCCCCGGCTCGTTCACCGGCGTACGCATTGGCGTGGCGACGGTCAAAGGGCTTGCGCTCGGCGCGGGCAAGCCCTGCGTCGGCGTATCCACGCTGGAAGCGATGGCCTGGGGCGCGCGGGTGCTGGGTGGCCCGCTCTGCTGCGTGATGGACGCCCGCGCCGGACAGGTATACAACGCCCTGTTCACGGTCGAAAACGGCGCGCCGCGCCGTCTGTGCAGCGACCGTGCGCTGCGGCTGGCCGATCTGGGCGAAGAAATCGGCGGAGCGCCGTATTTTCTGGTTGGAGACGGGGCCGATCTATGTTATAATACCCTTAAGGAACGATGTCCCTGCCTGCGTCTTGCGCCGCCCGAATTGCGGTACCCCACAGGCTTCGGCGTGGCGGCCGCCGCCCTGCCCCTTTTGAAAGCAGGCCAGACCTGCCCGCCGCAGGCGCTTGATGTCTTTTACCTGCGCCGCCCGCAGGCCGAACGGGAGCGTCTCAAACGGCTTTCCGGGCAACAATGAATTTCAGAATAAAGGAGACAACGATTATGGCAACCGTTCACGAAATGAATCATCCGCTGATCAAGCATAAGCTCAGCCTGATGCGGGACAAGACCACCGGCGTTAAGGAGTTCCGCGAGGCGGCCCGTGAGATCGCGATGCTGATGTGCTATGAGGCCACCCGCGACCTGCCGCTCAAGGAAATCACAATCGAAACGCCGGTTTCCGAGGCGCGCGTACAGGTGATCTCCGGCAAGAAGATCGCGCTGGTCCCCATCCTGCGTGCCGGCCTCGGCATGGTGGAGGGTATGCTGGAGATGATTCCGGCTGCCAAGGTCGGACACATCGGCCTGTACCGTAATCCGGAGACGCTGCAGCCGATCGAGTACTACTGCAAGCTCCCGAACGATATCGAGGAGCGCGACGTACTCCTGCTCGACCCCATGCTCGCCACTGGCGGCTCCGCGGTCGCCGCGATCGACGGGCTCAAGCGCCGCGGCGTTAAGCACATCAAGCTGATGAACCTGATCGCCGCGCCGGAAGGCGTCGAAACTGTTCAGAAGGCGCATCCGGACGTCGAGATCTTTGTTGCCGCCATCGACGACAAGCTCAACGACCACGGCTATATCGTACCCGGCCTGGGGGACGCGGGCGACCGGATCTTCGGCACCAAGTAAAAAAAACAAAAAGATGGTGCGGCTAACGCCGCACCATTTTCATGGGAGCTTTTCAAATGGAAGAAATTCAGCATTATGAGATCGAGTCCGACCGCCTGCGCTTCCGGCGGCTGCGCGCGGATGATTTTGGCCTTGTCGCCCCGATCCTGCAGGATGTACAGACCATGTATGCTTGGGAGCATGCGTTTTCCTATGAGGAGGTCTGCGACTGGATCGCCGACATGCTGCACCGTTACCGAGAGGACGGCTGCGGTTATTTTGCTGCGCTAAGCCGGCAGACCGGCGCGCTTGTCGCGCTTGCTGGCCCTCTGGTCGAGCAGCTCCAAGAGCGGGCTGAGATCGGGATCGGCTATATCGTCCGGCGCGAGCTGTGGGGGCAGGGCTACGGCGTGGAATGCGCCCGTGCCTGCATCCGCTATGCGTTCGGCGTGCTCGGCGCGGTGCGTGTGGTCGCGACCATCCGCCCCAACAACCTGCCCTCTCTGCGTGTCGCCGCCCAATGCGGGATGCAGGCCGTCGGGCAGATCAGCAAGCATTACCGCGGCAAGGACATGCCGCATATCGTCTGTGCGCTCGACCAGCCGCTGACGCAGGGACAAGCAACGGCTGAGGACAGCGCCGATGCCTGAAAGTCAAACCAAAACCCGCCTTTTCAGGCGGGTTTTCTTCATTAACGGTATTGCTCCGCCCAGACCGGCGCTTGCTCTGCAAGCGACCGGGGGACATCCAGCACGCGCTGGTTTTCGCTGCCGCGGAACCGCAGCTCGATATTGCGTTCAGCCTCGATAAACCGCCCGTCTACCAGCAGGTCAAGCTGGGAAAGCAGCTTTTTCACAGAGGGATCGGGCAGCCCCAGAAGCTCTTCGAACGTATAGCCGGAATACGCCATCAGGTGCTTCCCCTTCTTCTTCAGCTCAACCGCCAGCCGGTACAGTGGCTCGGGCTGACAAAACGGTTCGCCTCCGGAAAAGGTCACGCCCTTTACCAGCGGGTTTTTGCACATATCGCGCAGCAGGGCTTCTAGCTCCATATCCCTGCCGCCCGCAAAATCGTGCGTCTGCGGATTGTGGCAGCCCGGGCAGTGATGTGGGCAACCCTGCGTGAACAGAGTATAGCGGAAGCCGGGGCCGTCGACAATCGACTCCCCGACCGTACCCGCAATGCGTATGGACCCTTCCATTACGCCGTATGCTCCTCTTCCAGCGAGCAGCACGCTACTGTGTGCTTTACGCGGTCATGCTCCTCCGCGCGCTTGGCGTTATTGAACCGATCGAGCGTGCCGACCAGATAGCCCGTGATACGGCGGATACGCTCAAAGCCGACACCCTCGCCGATCAACTGCTCCTGCATTACCTTTTCTTCCATAATCGTACGCTTCCTTTCTCAATCCTTGACGATTTTCAATGTATTGGGCTGACGGTCGGCTTCCTCCGCAGGATCGCCGTGGTAGCCGAGCGTCATACTGTTCAAATTCTTGTAAAGGCCGAGCTTCTGCAGCTTGGAAAGCGGCACGCCCTCGCCCTCATGCCGGCCGCAACGCGGGCAGGTTTCACCGATGATGCCGGTATAGCCGCACACAGGGTCGCGGTCGATCGGATGGTTGATGGCGCCATAGCCGATACCCGCCTCTTTCATCGCGCGGACTACCGCCTCAAACGCCTCCAAATTCTGCGTCGGGTCGCCGTCCAGCTCGATATAGCTGATGTGGCCGCCATTGGTCAGTTCGTGGTAGGGCGCCTCTCGCACAATCTTTTCAAACGCCGAGATCGGATAATATACCGGTACATGGAACGAATTCGTATAGTAATCCCGATCGGTCACGCCCTCGATCTTTCCGTACTTCTGGCGGTCGATCTTGACGAAGCGGCCGGACAGCCCCTCTGCCGGCGTCGCAATCAGGGAGAAGTTCAGGCCGTATTTTTCGCCCGCCTTATCCACCCGCTCGCGCATGTGGCTGACGATCTCCAGACCCAGGTTCTGCGCTTCGTCGCTTTCCCCGTGATGCTTGCCGATCAGTGCCTTGAGCGTTTCCGCCAAGCCGATGAAGCCAAGCGTCAGGGTACCGTGCTTGAGCACCTCGCCCACCGTATCGTCCGGTCCGAGCTTATCTGAGTCGATCCATACGCCCTCGCCCATGAGGAACGGATAATTGCGCACCTTTTTCGCCGCCTGTATCCGGAAGCGGGCCAGCAGCTGATCGAATACCAGATCGATCTTCCGGTCGAGATCCTCAAAGAACCAGTCGATATCGCCGTGGCTGCGGATCGCGATACGCGGCAGGTTGATCGACGTGAACGACAGGTTGCCGCGGCCGGTGACAATCTCGCGCGTGGGATCATACCGGTTGGCGATCACGCGGGTACGGCAGCCCATGTAAGCGCATTCGGTTTCCGGATGGCCGGGCTTGTAATATTTGCGGTTGAACGGTGCGTCCAGGAACGAGAAGTTCGGGAACATTCGCTTGGCCGACACGCGGCAGGCCAACTTGAACAGGTCGTAGTTTGGGTCGGTTTCGTTGTAATTGATCCCTTCCTTGACCTTGAAGATATGGATCGGGAAGATCGGCGTTTCGCCGTTGCCCAGTCCCGCCTCGGTCGCCAGCAGAAGCTGCTCTGTCGCCAGACGCCCCTCGGGCGAGGTATCCGTGCCGTAATTGAGCGAGGAAAACGGGATCTGCGCGCCCGCGCGGGAATGCATGGTATTGAGGTTATGTACCAACGCCTCCATGGCCTGATAGGTGGCCTTACGGGTTTCCTTATCTGCGTATTTGCGAGCGAAGCGCACGCATTTGGCCGCCGCCTCCGTGCCAAGGTTCTCCCCCAGCGCGGCGTTCAGGGCCTCGTCATAGCCGTTCCTCCCCGCCAGACAGGCCCATTTGCCGGTCTGGCGTTCGAGCCGTTCGGTCAGCGCCGCGGCATCCACCTCATTGTTCTCATCTGCGCCATATACTTCCAGCGCTTTCGCCAGATTGTCGCGGAACAGCTTGCGGAAGGTCTTCTTCACCCCCGGCGCCATCGAGTAGTCGAAGTTGGGAACGGACTGTCCGCCATGCTGGTCATTCTGGTTGGACTGAATGGCGATACAGGCCAGCGCGGAATATGAACGGATATCGTTCGGCTCGCGCAAGAATCCATGCCCCGTCGAAAAACCGCCGGAGAACAACTGCAATAGGTCGATCTGGCAACAGGTTGTTGTCAGCGTCAGAAAATCCAGGTCGTGAATATGGATATCGCCTTCGCGGTGCGCCTTGGCGTGCGCAGGGTCGAGAATAAACATCTCATAGAACTGTTTGGCGCCCTCTGAACCATACTTGAGCATAGTACCCATCGCGGTATCGCCGTCGATGTTGGCGTTTTCGCGCTTGACATCGTTTTCGAGCGAGGACTGGAAAGTCAGATCCTCGTACACTTTCATCAGTTTGGTGTTCATCTCGCGCACGCGTGTGCGCTCATTCCGGTAGAGGATATACTTTTTTGCCGTGCGGGCATGTCCGTTTTTAATCAGCACCTTCTCTACCGTATCTTGTATCTGCTCAACGGTAGGGATCTCGTCTCCAGCAGCGGCTTCCAGCGCTTTTTCCACCTGTCCGGCCAGATCGCGCGCCATTTCATAGTCCTGGCCGCCCGACGCCTGCGCCGCGCCGAAGATCGCGCTTGCAATCTTATCAATTTCAAAGGGCGCACGGCGGCCGTCCCTTTTGATGATCTGCTGGATCATATTCGCTGTCCCTTTCCTTTTCGCCGCCGTTTGCGGCGCTCACTAAATTTCGTAGTGTTTTTCATTTTTCTGCACCATATATTGTGCCTGTATTTGATATTTTACCCCTATCCCTATACAATGTCAAGCCCATTTCGGCTTTTTGGCAGAATCACAAGAAATCCGCATTTTTTCTTGTTGCATTTTCTAATCTTTTCTTTTTCCCCCTGTGGACCATGTGAATAATCCCCTGTGGACAGCCTGCCTCCTGTGGATAAAGCTGTGTCCGCAGTGTGGAAAGCTACCGGAAGACGCAAAAACGCCCGCACCATATATCACACAATATATAGTGCAGGCGCTCTGTTCGGTTTAATCCGCCAAACCGATCGCGTTGGATACCGGAAGCGACAGGACAATGCCGTGGCTTTTGGTTTTCATGCCGACCGCTTTCATAATAGCGGTCATGATCTCCTGCTTCTCCTCGCTCTTGACCACGAGGAAAACAATCTCCTTTTCCGCCTGTATCTCGATGCCGAAAAACTGCTTAACCTCATCCTCCGCGATGCCGCGGGCGGAGATCACCGTACCGCCGCGGGCGCCCGCTTTCCGCGCGACATCCATGACCAGATTGGTATACCCCTGCTCCATGACGACCGCGACCACGTCAAAGCCGTCCTTCTTTTCCGCTCTGTCCATATCCAACACCTCCGTTTGTTCTGCCTGTGTCAGCAGCTTGTGCCAACGCACACCGATTCCTGTGACCGGCACCGAAAAGGCGATGCCGCGGCCTGGGTAACGCATTTTCAGCTCATAGCCGAGCCGTTCCAGCAGATGCTGCGCCAGTTGATGCCCAGCAAGACACATCACGATCGCTTTCGATGTTTCGCCCAGGCCGAGCAGGTCAAGCACTTCCGTGCGCGCAGTCCCCCGCGCCATGCACTCAAAGCTGACCAGCGCGCGATTTTCCCGATAAACACGCAGCACGCTCTCAGCCTGCGCCGTATCGACCACCGCTACAACAAGCTCGACTGCGCTGTGTACCGTCATCTGAGGCTGATACTCACTCATGCGGCGTGTCCTCCTGTAATACGATGATTTCATCCTCATCCTCTGCGGCGGGCAGTTCCTCCTCCGCTTCGGTAAGGCGTTGCTTCTTCCTATATAGAATACCAAGAATTTGTATCGTAAGCAAGGGGGTCATTGCAACCATCGCCACAATTCCAAACGCATCGGTCAATACATTGCCACCCATCGCCTCACAGGCGCCCATTGCAAACGGCAGCAGAAAGGTCGTCGTCATCGGTCCGGAGGCCACGCCGCCGGAGTCGAACGCGATACCGGTGAATATTTTGGGTACCAGAAAGGTCAGCCCCAGTGCGACCGTATAACCCGGCACCAAAATCCAGTAAATCGACAGCCCTGTCAGCACACGCAGCATGGACATGCCTACCGAGCAGGCTACGCCGATGGAAAGGCTCAGCATCATAGCGCGCTGGGATACCGCGCCGTTTGTAATCATCTCTACCTGTTTGTTCAGAACATGTACTGCGGGTTCGGCCGTGACTAGAAAATAGCCGATCAGCATGCCAAGCGGCACCAGCAGCCAGCTATGTCCCCCGCCGGCGAGCTGTTGTCCCAGGAAATGGCCGGCCGGCATAAAACCGACGTTTACACCAGTCAGAAACAGTGCCAGCCCAACAAAAGTATAAATAAAGCCGACGCCGATTTTCTGTAGCTGCAGCCGGCGGAAACGCCGGAAAACAAGCTGGAATATCGCGCAGAAAATGATAATCGGGAAAAGCGCGGAGCATACCTCTTTAATATACTCCGGCAGATCGTGCAGGAATACCAGCGCTACCTGCTGCGTGTCCTGCACCTCCGGCACTGTGACCGGCGTATAGCTGGGATCGCCGCCGCGATAGAAAATCCCCAGTAGTAGCACGGCCAGAATCGGCCCAATGCTGCACAGCGCAACCAAACCGAAGCTGTCGTCCTGCGCGTCACGGTCACCACGGATGGAGGCCAGGCCGATGCCGAGCGCCATGATGAACGGAACCGTAATCGGGCCGGTCGTCACGCCGCCCGAATCGAACGCCACCGAAACGAATTCGTTGGGGACAAAAATAGAAAGCACGAAAACGCCGATGTAAAACATAATCAACAGATTCGCCAGTCGGATCTTGAACAGGGTACGCAGCATGGCAATCACGAAGAACAGGCCGACGCCAGCCGCTACTGTCCAGATCAGCATGGCATTAGGGATGGATGGTACCTGCTCCGCCAAAACCTGCAGGTCCGGCTCTGCAATCGTGATCAAAATACCAATCAGCAGCGTAATACCGATAACAATCGCCAGATTTTTCGTTTTCGGCAGCTGCGCGCCGATACCTTCGCCCATAGGCGTCATAGAGACATCCGTACCGAGCGAAAAAAAGGCCATTCCAATAATCAAAAGCACCGCACCTGTCAAAAAGAGAGTCAACGTTCCGACAGGCATAGGCGCCACTGTAACGCTAAGCAGTAAAACGATCACTGTAATTGGGAGTACCGAAGACAGCGACTCCATCAATTTTTCTTTCAGGATTTTGTTCATTCACATTCCTCCAGCACCATCTTAATACAATCTTAATATTATCATACCAGAAAAATGCGTTCTGTACCAGCGGTCAGAGCCAATCTTAACAAAAACAAAACGCCAACCCTTAACGGATTGGCGTTTTTTATGTGCGCGTTGAGTTATCTTCCCGGGCCGTCGCCAGCCAAGTATTGTCACCGTAAACGAGCTTAACTACTGTGTTCGGAATGGGAACAGGTGTACCCTCGTCACCATTAACACGCACTGTTCAGGATTACACCTTGAAAACTGAACAATAACTATGGCAAACAAAGAGTAAAATCTGAGATTGCCTCTAATATGAGGTCAAGCCCTCGGCCTATTAGTATCAGTCCGCTGCATACATTACTGCACTTCCACTCCTGACCTATCAACCTTGTAGTCTACAAGGGGCCTTACTCCATAAAGGATGGGAACACTTATCTCGAGGGGAGTTTCACGCTTAGATGCCTTCAGCGTTTATCTCGTCCGTACTTAGCTACCCAGCTATGCCCCTGGCGGAACAACTGGTGCACCAGCGGTACGTCCATCCCGGTCCTCTCGTACTAAGGACAGCTCCTCTCAATATTCCTGCGCCCGCAACAGATAGGGACCGAACTGTCTCACGACGTTCTGAACCCAGCTCGCGTACCGCTTTAATTGGCGAACAGCCAAACCCTTGGGACCGAATTCAGCCCCAGGATGCGATGAGCCGACATCGAGGTGCCAAACCTCCCCGTCGATGTGGACTCTTGGGGGAGATCAGCCTGTTATCCCCAGGGTAGCTTTTATCCGTTGAGCGACGGCATTTCCATTCACATACCGCCGGATCACTAACTCCAACTTTCGTTACTGCTCGAACCGTCATTCTCGCAGTTAGGCTCGTTTATGCGTTTACACTCAGTGCACGATTTCCGTCCGTGCTGAACGAACCTTTGAGCGCCTCCGTTACTCTTTAGGAGGCGACCGCCCCAGTCAAACTGCCCACCTGACAGTGTCCCCCGACCAGATTCATGGCCGCAGGTTAGAATCCCAATATCCCAAGAGTGGTATCCCAAGGTTGCCTCCACAAATGCTGGCGCACTTGCTTCCCAGGCTCCCACCTATCCTGTACATGGAATACCGAGATCCAATATCAAGCTACAGTGAAGCTCCATGGGGTCTTTCCGTCTAGTTGCGGGAAACCGGCATCTTCACCGGTACTACAATTTCGCCGGGCGGGCTGTTGAGACAGTGCCCAAATCGTTACGCCATTCGTGCGGGTCAGAACTTACCTGACAAGGAATTTCGCTACCTTAGGACCGTTATAGTTACGGCCGCCGTTTACTGGGGCTTAAGTTCGCACCTTCGCTTGCGCTAAGCACTCCCCTTAACCTTCCAGCACCGGGCAGGCGTCACCCCCTATACGTCATCTTTCGATTTAGCAGAGAGCTGTGTTTTTGCTAAACAGTCGCTTGGGCCTTTTCACTGCGGCCTGCTCTCGCAGGCGCCCCTTATCCCGAAGTTACGGGGCCAATTTGCCGAGTTCCTTAACAACCCTTCTCCCGTTGGCCTTAGAATACTCATCCCATCTACCTGTGTCGGTTTGCGGTACGGGCACCTTAGTATACACATAAGCTTTTCTCGTCTCTCACGCCAGTTACTTCCCTACTAAATTTCGGTCCCTTACGCCCGGGGCAACCATCGCCCGGGTTAACCTTAATGAAAGCGTCCCTTATGCTTAAAGTTCGGTGGTTACGGAATTTCTACCGTATGTGCATCGACTACGCCTTTCGGCCTCGCCTTAGCTCCCGACTAACCTTGGGCGGACGAACCTTCCCCAAGAAACCTTAGATTTTCGGCCATTATGATTCTCACATAATTCTCGCTACTTATTCCGGCATTCTCACTCGTATAAAATCCACCAGTGCTTCCGCTCTGACTTCGCCTCTTATACGACGCTCCCCTACCCAATGCATTACTGCAATGCCTAAG